>OHKS01000005.1_pt1 | contig 211444 bp, 172 predicted proteins | sample 1568881 | NCBI WGS metagenome assembly OHKS01 (sample SAMEA3879569, study PRJEB24766) | human gut metagenome | biome: human-associated habitat; feature: feces | place: USA | collected 1985/1987 | reverse complement strand
CCTCACTGCTGCCTCCCGTAGGAGTTTGGTCCGTGTCTCAGTACCAATGTGGGGGGTTAACCTCTCAGTCCCCCTATGTATCGTCGCCTTGGTGAGCCGTTACCTCACCAACTAGCTAATACAACGCATGCCCATCCATAACCACCGGAGTTTTCAACCCAAAGAGATGCCTCTTCGAATGTTATGGGGAATTAGTACCAATTTCTCAGTGTTATGCCCCTGTTATGGGTAGGTTGCATACGCGTTACGCACCCGTGCGCCGGTCGCCGGCAGTGTATTGCTACACCCCGCTGCCCCTCGACTTGCATGTGTTAAGCCTGCCGCTAGCGTTCATCCTGAGCCAGGATCAAACTCTCCATTGTAAAAGAATATCAATGTTTCGTTAGAGTCCTGACTATTCGTTTCCTTTAAAGGAAATTGACAGATAAATACTACATTCTTCTCTCAAATATAACCAGTAATTCAAAGAACCAGTTTAAAAAAGTTTCGCGTTTAGTAGCGAAAGGGATTACAAAGATAAGTGATATTTTTGAATCCCGCAAATCTTTTTCAAGATTTTTTTCGTTACCCGTTTCCGAGCCAAATCACGAAAGGGAGCGCAAAGATAATCGCTTATCCGCTAATCTCCAAAAACTTTTCCAAGAACTTCGCATTTCGCTGAAAATCAGCGACAAAACCATCTCAAGCTCCTTTATTGTAAACTCTCGACTTATTTGCAAGAACCGTTGTTTCTCAAATGCGGATGCAAAGGTAGCGACTTTTTCCGAATCTGCAAGCGATCGGGCATCTTTTTTACAAAAAAACTTAATTAATTCGCAACAAGGAGGATTATACCTATATAATATTATATAACACCTGAATCCCTAATGCCCCGGTCCTTCTGCGAGAGAGCCAGCCCAACCCGACAAGGCTTCGTTCATGCCGTTTTCCCACCCGGACGCATGAGCAGCCTCCGCTACCAGCTGCATGCAACCGAATACATACCTGCGACAGCCTATCCGAGACTGCCGCAGCCCCTCTAAGCCAGAATCCTACCGTACACAAACATATCTGAATACCGAAAATGGAATCCGAAAACAACGAATTGACGGCACAATTTCGGCACGACGTCCCGAAAACCCGGATTTTTTACTACTTTTGTGCGATATACCGAACCATACAAGATGAATCTCAAAAAAATATCGCTGCTCGTACTGCTGCTGGTCATAGCGGACCAGGCGCTGAAGATCTGGGTCAAGACCCACATGCACCTCGACGAATCGATCGCAGTCTTCCCCGACTGGTTCCAGTTGCACTTCATCGAGAACAAAGGCGCCGCGTTCGGCATGCGCCTCTCGCTGGGCGACACCTATGACTGGGGCAAGCTCCTGCTCGGTCTCTTCCGCATCGCCATGGTCGGCGTCATCGGTTGGTTCACGGCACACCTGTACCGCAGCCGGCCCGACACCCCGAAGGGGGTATTTGTCGGACTGGCCCTGATCCTTGCGGGCGCCCTGGGTAACATCCTCGACAGCGCATTCTACGGGTTACTCTTTTCGGAATCCACCCCCTACACGGTAGCCGAATTCGGCGGGCATTACGCCGGATTCATGATGGGCAAGGTGGTGGACATGTTCTATTTCCCCCTCTTCCAATGGGAAAATGTACCGCGTCTGCTGGAGTTCCTGGTAGACCGCAACAACTACTTCTTCGGCGCAGTCTTCAACCTGGCCGATGCCTACATTTCGGTAGCAGTAGTCTATCTGCTTGTATTTCAGTTCAGATTCTTCAGCAAGTAAATTTTTCTTCAAAAAATGCTTGCTGATTCAAAAAAAAGCATTACTTTTGCACACCGCAATTCCGGAAAACACCGGTACAATGCCCAGGTGGCGGAATAGGTAGACGCGCACGTTTCAGGTGCGTGTGCCGCAAGGCGTGCAGGTTCGATTCCTGTCCTGGGCACTGGAAACCCCGTTTGAGGAGACTCAGACGGGGTTTTGCTTTTTCCGTGTCCGCACCGTGTCCGCATTTCTCTCTTAATGCAAAAAATCTATCAATAATTTCCACCAGGATCCAGGATGTCATCACAAAGCCCCCCATAACCTAAGCAAAACCATTCAATATCGGCTCCGGGCACCAGTAAAAGATCCCAAATAACTAATCCATAGCTATTGGGGATTTTTGTTATGTCCTCCGTGTCCGCATTTTTGCCGAAGTCGAGAAACAGATGGAATTTTATAGGCCTCATTACTCTTTCAGATCGGCAAACCAGTAGGAGTAGGTCTTCACCGTTCCGTCGTCGAGTCGGATGTCGTAGCTTTATGAAAAGGATTCTCCCAACCAAAACGGAATGAGATACCGGAAAATCGGGACGTCATAACAAAATGTGTGATATTCGCCGTTTTCGCCGTTGGGGTCGACATCGTTCGGCAAAGAATCTATAAACTCCCGATCGATCTCCCGACCTATGGCTGCCTCGCCAAAGCCGTCGGCCATATATCTATAATACTTCGAATATTCGGGGTGTATCCTGTTTTGGATGGGGCGGGGTAGATTGAGTTGCGAATTGGACGATTGTGCGAGTACGGCCTTTTTCTCTTGTTTGTAAAATATTTCAAAACCTAACCGGATTTTAGCAATAGATCGGTGAAATGAAAAAATTTACTTATTTTTACGAAAAATAACCCCGTCCATTCATGATTGAACGTCTCATCGGAATCATACTCCCAATCCTCCTGGTCACAGCCTGCAGCCCCAATGCTCCCTATCCGCGCGATGTCGAACGGCAGCTCGAAGAGCTCGACCGCACGATCGAAGAACGGGATCGGTTCGAGGCGATCAAAACCCAGTACATCGACCGAATCAAGGCCAAACTAACCACGGGATCCACCGACTTGCAACGCTACGGGATTTACGACAATCTCTACGACGAATACTATCAGTACAATCTCGACTCGGCAACCTTCTACGCCCGCATGAAACTCGACGTGGCACACCGGATCAAAAGCCCAGGCATGAAGTTCGATGCCATCCTCGATATTGCGGATCACTATGTCCTTTCGGGCATGTATGTCGAAGCCCGGGAATATCTCTCCCAAATCGATTCTACACAACTGCCCTACGATCTCTTGCCGCGTTACTATCACGTCTACCACGCCTTCTACGACGGGATGGCTACCAATGCCGGAGACCCCATCTGTCAGGACGAATACCTCCGACTGAAAAAAATCTACCAACGTCTGCTCTACGAAAAACTCGGCGAAGACGATATCGCCAGACTCTATCTGCTCGCCGACATGCTCTATGAAGAGGGAAAAGCCTCCGAAGCCCTGCAAGATCTCATGGACCGCTACGATACCGCCGAAACCTCACTCCACGAACGGGCCATCCTGGCCTATCTCATCGCTACGGTCCACCAGCAGAACGGCAACAACTGGGAGGCTGTCCGCTATTTCACGGAGAGCGCCATCCACGACCTGAAGACGCCCGTACACGAATACCGATCGCTCTACGAACTGGCCTCGCTGCTCTACGAGGCCGGAGACGTCGAACGCGCCTACCGATACATCACCTGTTCGGGAAACGACGCCATGACGGTCAACGCCCTGAACAACATCCACTCGATCAACCGCCTGCTGCCGATCATCTCCGAATCCTACAACACGCTGATGACCCGCAAACGGATACAGCTCAACCGGGCCCTGTGGAGTGTCAGCATCCTCTCGCTGCTCTTCATCACCGTGGCTCTCATCGCCTTCCGCGACAAACGGCGCGCCTCCGCGGCCGAACGCGAAACCCGCGAAATCAACGAAAAACTCAGCCTGGCCAATGCCCGGCTCCAGAAGTACATCGGGCTTCTCCAGGAGTCGAACAACATCAAGGAGTCCTATCTCGGGCGCTATCTCGACCTCTGCTCGGAGTACATCGGGCGCATCGAAACCTACCGCTCGCAACTCCTCCGCATCGCCCGCGAAGGCGGAATGGCCGAACTGCAGAAGGTCCTTCGCTCGACGGCATTCATCGAGTCGGAACTCAACGAATTCTACGCCAAGTTCGACGCCACGTTCCTGCACCTCTTCCCCGACTTCGTGGCCCAGTTCAACGAACTCCTCCAGCCCGACAAGCGCATCGAAACCATCCCCGGCGAGATGCTCCTGACGACCGAACTGAGAATCTTCGCCCTGATCCGGCTCGGGATCAACGATTCGGTGAAAATCGCCGAATTCCTCCGCCGCTCCGTCTCCACGGTCTACAACTACCGCGTCAAGATGAGAAACGCCGCACTCGCCAGCCGTGAAGAGTTCGAAAAACAGGTCATGCGCATCGGACGCCTTTCGTAAACAACTACTATTTAGCCCCCGAGCGACTCGATTAACATATTGTTAACGAGCCGTTTATATTTTACAAGATACTACTATTGCATTTCGAACATCTCGTTTGGCGGATTTTGTCGGCTAATTTTGGTATGCCGATGCGCAAAGTCCCAATTCGTGGCACCGCAGAGGCCCGAAACCCAAAGTCCAAACCTAAAACAATTCGTATGAAAAGGTTGTACCAAACCTTGCGCTCCGGATTCACGCTTTGCGTGGGGAGCCTCCTCCTCGCCCTGGCGACAGGTCTCCCGGCCATGGCCCAGAAGATCACGGTAAACGGTACGATCCGCGACGCCGCAGGGAATCCCGTCGTCGGCGCCTCGATCGTCGACCTGAAGAATCCCGCCTCGGGAACCTCGTCCGGAATCGACGGCGCATTCTCACTCTCGGCCGACCCGCAGGCCGAACTCGAAATCTCGTTCATCGGATACCGCTCGCAAAGGATCCCCCTGAACAACCGAACGCTCCTCGAAATCACGCTCGAAGAGGATACCGCCCAAATCGACGAAGTGGTCGTCGTCGGGTACGGTACCATGCGGAAAAACGACCTCACGGGGGCCATCGCGTCGGTCGGCAGCAAGCAGATCCGCGACACCCCGGTGGCAAACGTCGGTCAGGCCATTCAGGGCAAGATCTCCGGTGTGCAGATCGTCGATGCCGGAAAGCCCGGTGACAACGTTACGATCAAGATCCGCGGTCTGGGAACCATCAACGACAGCGACCCGCTCGTCGTCATCGACGGCGTGCCCACCGACCTCGGACTCGCCTCGCTCAACATGGCCGACATCGACCGGATCGACGTGCTGAAGGATGCCTCGGCTACGGCCATCTACGGAGCCCGCGGTGCCAACGGCGTGGTGATGGTCACCACCAAACGCGGACAGTCCGGCGAAGGCAGACTCTCCGTCACGGCAAACTGGGCCATCCAGAATGTCACGAGCATTCCCGAAATGCTCAACGCCGCGGAGTATGCCGCCTACTCGAACGACATGCTCTCGGCCGCAGGCCTGGCCACGAACCCCGCCTGGAGCGATCCCTCGTCGCTGGGGGAAGGCACCGACTGGCTCGACGAACTCTTCCAGACCGGCGTCATGCAAAACTACACGGTCAGCTACTCCGGCGGCAACGAAAAGTCGCACTACTACGTCTCGGGCGGATTCCTCGATCAGAGCGGCACGGTCCGCACGGTGAACTACCAGCGATTCACCTTTCAGAACAACAACGACACGCAGCTCTTCCGCTGGCTGAAACTCTCGAACAACATCACCTTCTCGACCGACAAGAAATCGGCCGGCTCCTACTCGATCAGCGACGCCATGAAGGCCCTGCCCACCCAGTCGGTCAAGGATGCCGACGGTTCGTGGAGCGGCCCCGAGGGGAACTCCTACTGGTACGGCGATATCCGCAACCCGATCGGTACGCTCTACACCAATGACAACCAGACCAAAGGCTACAACTTCCTGGCCAACATCTCGGCCGAGGTGACTCTTTTCCCCTGGCTGCGATTCAAGAGCACGTTCGGATACGATGCCAAGATGTGGTACAACGACAACTTCTCGCAGGCCTACGACTACAGCCCTACGCCCGTCGAGGAGACAACCCGCTATCAGGATACGAACAAGTCGTTCACCTACCTCTGGGACAACTACTTCACCTTCGAGCGTACGTTCGCCGACAAGCACGACGTAAGCCTCATGGTCGGAAGCTCCGCGCAGTGGAACCGCACCGATGCCTTCAACGCCACGATGGCCGGATTCCTCTTCGACAGCGTCCACGAATTCGACAACGGAAACACGATGAAGGATATCGGCGGTTCGTCGAGCGACTGGGCCCTGCTCTCGTTCATGGCCCGTCTGAACTACACCTACGACGACCGGTTCCTCGTGACGGCCACCTTCCGCCGCGACGGCTCCTCGCGATTCGGGCCCGATCACCGCTGGGGCAACTTCCCCTCGGTATCCGCCGCATGGCGAATCTCCCGCGAACGCTGGTTCCCGCAGGATTCATTCGTCAGCGACCTCAAGCTCCGCGCCGGATACGGAATCACCGGTAACGAAAAGATCGGTTCCTACTCCTACATCTCGACCTACAGCACCGGATCCTACATCTTCGGATCGAATGTCGTCTCGACGCTCATGGCCAAGACCATGGCCAACCCCACGATCCACTGGGAGGAGGTTCGCCAGAGCAACATCGGTATCGACGCCGCGCTCTTCAACTCGCGGTTGAACTTCTCGGTCGACGCCTACGTCAAGAATACGGCCGACATGCTCGTCAAGGCCGCCATTCCGATCACCTCGGGATTCGAGGACACGACCACGACCTACACCAACGCCGGCAAGGTGCGGAACAAGGGTGTCGAAATGTCGCTGCGCTCGGTCAACCTCGACGGGCGCAACGGAGGTCTGCGCTGGGAAACCACCGTCACGGCCACCTTCAACCGCAACCGCATCATCAGCCTGAACAGCGATACGCCCCTCTATCAGAACGAGATCAACGGCGCCTACGTGACCATGCAGCGCAACGGTTCGCCCATCAACGTCTTCTACGGATATGTCACCGACGGGCTGTTCCAGACCCAGGAGGAGGTTGACAACCACGCCTTCCAGGAGAGCGGAACCGCACCGGGCGACATCCGCTTCAAGGACCTGAACAACGACGGCGTGATCAACGACGAGGACCGTACGATCATCGGCGACCCCAATCCCGACTGGATGTTCTCGATGGTCAACGACTTCTCGTGGAAGGGTTTCGACCTGTCGATCTACCTGCAGGGAGTCACCGGAAACGAAATCTTCAACGCCACCAACATCACCACCGAAGGCATGTCCTCGGCTCACAACCAGACCGCTTCGGTCCGCTACCGCTGGGTCGGCTACGGAACCAGCACCGTGATGCCCCGCGCCGTCTACGGAGACCCGAACCACAACGCCCGGATCTCGGACCGTTTCGTCGAGGACGGCTCCTACCTGCGACTCAAGAACATCACCCTCGGATACACCCTCCCCGCACGCTGGATGAAACAACTGCACATCCAGAACGCCCGGATCTACTTCTCGTGCGAAAACCTCGCCACGCTGACCAAATACACCGGATTCGACCCCGAAATCGGAATCAACGGTATCGACAACGGAACCTATCCGGTCTCCCGCACCTTCAGTCTGGGTGTCAACTTCAACTTCTAAACCGACGCGAACCATGAAAAAGATTCTCATATCCCTGTATACCATCCTTGCGCTGTCGGCCACTTCGTGCAGCGATTTTCTCGACAGCCACCCCTCCTACGCCGTGGATACCGACGTCGCCGTCACCGACGAGGTCGCCGAGGCGCTGACCAACGCCTGCTACACCCCGTTGCAGTCGTCGAACCTCTACAACATGCGGATCTGGTCGTTGGACATCATCGCCGGAAACTCCGATGTCGGCGGCGGGGGAGGCGAGGACGGTATCGAAACCGTGCAGTGCGCCAATTTCGCCGCAGCCAGCGACAACGCCTATGCCCTCTACGTATGGCGTTCGCCCTGGGTCGGGATCGGGCAGTGCAACATCGTGATCAACAGCCTCTCGCCCGAAGGTCTCTCGGCAGAGATTTACAACCGGTCGATGGGCGAAGCCTACTTCCTGCGGGCTCACTATTACTATATTCTCGTGCGGTTGTTCGGCGGCGTGCCCCTGCGCCTGGAGCCCTACAACGCCGGTGAGTCCACGGCCATTGCCCGGGCTTCGCTGGCCGATTGCTACGAGCAGATCATCGCCGACTGCAAACAGGCCATTTCGCTCCTCCCGGCCAAGAGCAGCTACTCCTCCGACAACTACAACCGCGTCTCGAAGGATGCCGCCCTCACGATGCTGGCCGACATCTACCTGACCTGGCAGCCCGAAACCCACTATGCCGACGTCGTCTCGCTCTGCGAACAGGTCGAGGCCCTGGGCTACGACCTCACGCGCTGCGAATTTGCCGACAACTTCGGAATCGCCGCCGAGACCAGCCCCGAAGCGATCTTTACGGTCGGTTACTCGGGCAGCACGCAGTATGACTTCTGGGGCAGCGACAACCAGGCGTCGTGGCTCTCGACCTACATGGGCCCCCGCAACTCGAACCTCGTGGCCGGCAGCTACGGTTGGAATCTCCCGACCGACGAATTCATGGCGCAATGGGAGGAGGGCGATCTGCGCAAGGATGTCACGGTGCTCTACGACGGATGCCCGGCATTCGACGGCACGGAGTATCAGAAATCGTGGTCCAATACGGGGTACAACGTCCGCAAGTTCCTCGTCTCCAAGAAGGACTCGCCCGAGTACAACACCAACCCTTCGGACTTCATCGTCTACCGCTATGCCGACGTACTGCTCATGAAGGCCGAGGCACTCAACGAGCAGGGGCTCACCGACGAGGCCTGCACGCCGCTCAATATCGTCCGCACCCGGGCCGGACTCCCCTCGATCGGCAAGGGCCGCACGCAGGAGGAGATGCGCGAACTGATCATCCACGAACGCCGCATGGAGCTCGCCTTCGAGGGGCACCGCTGGTTCGACCTGGTGCGCATCGACGACGGCGACTACGCCATCGAATTCCTCCAGTCGATCGGCAAGAGCGTCACCCGCGAACGGCTGCTGCTCCCCATCCCGCAGACCGAGATCGACTCGAACAGCGCCATGACCCAGAACCCCGGCTATTGATCCCCAACCCGAAAAAACGATTACCAAGATGAAACGCATATTCTTACAGACAGCGCTGCTCCTGACGGTGCTCTGTGCAGGAGCCTGCTCGGAGGAGCTGACCGAAACGTCGAAGGGCGAAACGCCGCTGGCCCTCACCGCCTCGCAGACGGAGATCCTGCTCGACGAACGCCAATACGCCACGACAGCCCTCTCGCTGACCTGGACCACCGGAACCAACTACGGGACCGGAAACGCCATCGACTACACGCTCGAAATCGCGCCCGCGGAGGCTGAATACACCGACGGGGTGACGATCGAAGCCGGCCGCAGGGTCTATGCCCAAAGCTACACGGTCACCGAACTGAACGATCTGCTGCGCGGAGAGTTCGGAGCCGCAGCCGGCGTGGCCGCCGAATACAAGGCCCGGGTAACGGCCCGGGTGGCTGCCGACGAGCGCACGCAGCAATCCGAAATCCGGTTCACGGCCACCCCTTACGAGCCTGTGACCGAAACGCTCTATCTGATCGGCGACGCCACCTCTACGGGGTGGTCGGTCGACGCTCCCGAGGCGCTGAAACGCTCCCAGCCGGGACTCTTCACCTGGACCGGGAACCTCAAGGCCGGCGAGCTGAAGTTCATCACCACGCAGGGCGAATTCCTCCCCTCGTACAACCGGGATGCCACGGCCGAGGATGAGTGGACGCTCGTCTACCGCACCTCGGACGACCAACCCGACGAGAAGTTCACGATCGCCGAAGAGGGTGGCTACACCCTGACGGTCGACCTGCTCAACCTCACCCTCGGAATCGAAACCGCCGACGTCAATACGCCGCCCTTCAGCCGCATCTACTTCGTGAGCGAGGCCAACAGCTGGAGTTTCGAACCCATGACGCAGGATCCCGTCAACCCCTTCATCTTCCGCTACGGCGCCGAGATCGGGAACGGTCAGTTCAAGTTCGGAACCGCCGAGGGCTCGTGGGAGAACATGTACAAGACCGATGTCGACAACTCGGACTACACCCACACGACCGTGGTCTTCGTCTCGGGATTCGACCCCGACAACAAATGGCTGCTCTACGCCGACACGCCGAACAAACCCTACAAGATCGCGCTCGACATCACGCCCGACGCCGAGTCGATGGTCATGACGGAGTTCACGCCCTACGAGCAGATCTGGATGATCGGCGACGCCACGCCCAACGGCTGGTCGCTCGACGACGCAACCCCCTTGCAGAAGGGTGAGGACGACTACACCTTCACCTGGACCGGAACGCTCGCAAGCGGTGAGCTGAAATTTACCTGCGACTGCCAAAGCGACTGGAACGGAGCCTGGTTCATGGCGTCGGAGGAGAACAAGGTCTTCGAGGCCGGCAGCGAAACGATCTGTTTCGTGGACAAGCAGCTCGCCGAAAACGCCAGCGTAGACCGCAAATGGAAGGTCTCGGCCGGGAACTACACCATCGTCCTGAACCAGTTGACCGAAACCATGACCGTCACGAAAAACTGATACGAACGAACACGATTATGAAACGAAATATGTTTTTAAGCGCAATTCTCGCGGGATTCCTGCTGGTGTCCTGCAACAAGGAGCTGGGATACACGGGATTCGTGGACCCCGATGCCGGCAAGAACGCCGAAATTTCCCTTTCGACCGACAAGGCGGCATACGCCCCCGGCGAGACCGTCACCTTCACGGCCAGCCAGATGCCTGCCGGTGCCATCTACATCCGCTACCGCCACCTGGGCGAGAACCTCGGCGAACAGGCCGCCACGGGAACCTCCTGGACCTGGACCGCACCCGACGAGGACTTCACCGGATATCTCGTCGAAGTCTACCAGAAGAGCAGCGAGGGTGAAACCATCCTGGCGACGATCGGCGTCGACGTGTCGAGCGACTGGACCCGCTTCCCGCGCTACGGGTTCCTCTCGACGTTCGGCGAGATGCCCCAGAGCGGCATCGAGAGTGTGATCGACAACCTGAACCGCCACCACATCAACGGCGTGCAGTTCCAGGACTGGCACTACAAGCACCACTGGCCGCTGGGCGGCACGCGCGAAAACCCGCTGGCCACCTACCTCGACATCGCCAGCCGTACGACCTGCCTCTCGACCCTGCAGGCCTACATCGACAAGATCCACTCGTGCGGCATGAAGGCCATCTTCTACAACCTCTGCTTCGGGGCGCTGGACGATGCGGCACAGGACGGCGTCAACGAACGCTGGTACATCTTCCAGGACAACAACCACGCGCAGAAGGATGTCCATGCGCTGAGCGCTCCGTTCAAGAGCTCGATCTACCTGCTCGATCCCGGCAACAGCGAGTGGCAGGAGTACATCGGTGCGCGGAACGACGACGTCTATGCCGTCCTCGACTTCGACGGATACCAGATCGACCAGCTCGGCAGCCGCGGGACCCGTTACAACTACGACGGGCAAACGGTCGATCTGCCGGGCGGATACGCCTCGTTCATCCGCGCCATGAAGAGCCTCCATCCCCAGAAGCGCCTCGTGATGAATGCCGTGAGCGGATACGGTGCCGAGCAGATCGTCGGAACCGGACAGGTCGACTTCTGCTACAACGAGATGTGGGGCAGCGAAGACCAGTTCACCGACCTGCGCTCCACGATCGAGGCCAACGACGCCTACAGCGGCGGGACCCTCAAGACCGTCTTTGCCGCCTACATGAATTACGATCTGGCCAACAACATGGGAACGTTCAACACGCCGGGCGTGCTGCTGACCAATGCCGTGATCTTCGCGCTCGGAGGCGCGCACCTCGAACTGGGCGAGCACATGCTCTGCAAGGAGTATTTCCCGAACAGCAACCTCGGCATGAGTTCCGAACTGCAGGAGGCCATGGTTGCCTATTACGACTTCCTGGTGGCCTACGAAAACCTGCTGCGCGACGGCGGCGAGCTGAACGACGTGACGGTCCGTTCGACCGACGGCAAGCTGAGCTTCGCAGCCTGGGCCCCGACGCTGGGAAATGTCGTCACGCTGGGACGCAAGGTCGGCGAACGGCAGGTGATCCATCTGCTGAACTTCTCGCAGGCCAACTCGCTCTCGTGGCGCGACCTGAACGGCACGATGCCCGAACCGCAGACCGTGGAGTCGGCCACCGTGGAAATCGTCACCCAGGAGCCCGTCGACCGCGTCTGGATGGCTTCGCCCGACATCAACGGCGGCGCCGTGCGCGAACTGGCCTTCGAGCAAACCGCCTCGGGGATCTTCGTCACCCTTCCCTCGATCAAATACTGGGACATGCTCGTACTCGAACAGGACTAATACCCGACATATCATGAAAACGCTGATGACAACGCTGGCAGCCCTGCTGCTCTCGGGAGCCGCCGCTCCGGCCCAGGAACTCCGATCCCCGGACGGGAATCTGCAGATGCGCTTCTCGCTCGACGAAGCCGGGACGCCCCGTTACGAACTCCTCCGCGGCGACAAGGTCGTCGTAAAACCGAGCCGCATGGGCTTCCTGCTCCGCGGCAAGAGCGGTTCGGTACAGTTTGGCGGCGACGTGGCGGCCTCGGCTCCCGTACGGCCGACCGAATCGCTCTGCGACGAATTCGAAATCCTCGACGCGCAGACCTCCACGTTCGACGAGACGTGGCAGCCCGTCTGGGGCGAGGAGTCCTCGATCCGCAACCACTACAACGAACTCTGCGTCACGCTCCGCCAGCCGCAGAGCGACCGCCGGATGGCCATCCGCTTCCGGCTCTTCGACGACGGGCTCGGATTCCGCTACGAATTCCCCGTACAGCCCAATCTGGTCTACTTCGTCATCGCCGACGAGTGCACGGAGTTCGCCATGACGGGGGACCATACCGCCTGGTGGATCCCCGGCGACTACGACACCCAGGAGTACGACTACACCTGTTCGCGCCTCTCGGAGATCCGCGGACACATGAGCGGGTCGATCACCGACAATCTCTCGCAGACGGCCTTTTCGCCCACCGGCGTGCAGACCTCCCTGCAGTTGAAAACCGACAACGGACTCTACATCAATCTCCACGAGGCGGCGCTGGTCGACTTCCCGGCCATGCACCTCGAACTCGACGACCGCACAATGGTCTTCAAGGCCCACCTGACCCCCGACCCGAACGGCGACAAGGCCTACATGCAGACCCCGGCCACGACCCCCTGGCGGACGGTGATCGTCTCGGACGATGCCCGCGACATCCTGGCCTCGCGGCTCACGCTCAACCTGAACGAGCCCTGCAAGATCGAGGATACGTCGTGGATCCGACCCTGCAAATACATGGGCGTCTGGTGGGAGATGATCACCGGCCGGAGCAGCTGGTCCTACACCGACGACCTGCAGAGCGTCCACCTCGACACGGACGATCTGACGAAGGTCCGGCCCAACGGCCGTCACGGTGCCACAACCGCCAACGTGAAACGCTACATCGACTTCGCTGCGGCACATGACATGGATGCCGTACTGGTCGAGGGTTGGAACATCGGATGGGAGGACTGGTTCGGAAACATGAAGGACTATGTCTTCGATTTCGTGACCCCTTATCCCGACTTTGACGTCGATGAGATTCACCGCTACGCAGCCGAAAAAGGCGTGAAGATGATCATGCACCACGAAACCTCGGGTTCGGTGCGCAATTACGAACGGCATCTCGACACCGCCTACCGCTTCATGAACAAACACGGTTATCCGGCCGTGAAGTCGGGGTACGTCGGCAACATCATCCCCAAGGGCAACAACCACTACAACCAGTGGATGGTGAACCACTACCTCTACGCCGTGAAGAAGGCGGCCGATTACCGGATCATGGTCAATGCCCATGAAGCCGTACGTCCGACAGGCCTGTGCCGCACATGGCCCAACCTGATCGGGAACGAGTCGGCCCGAGGCACGGAGTACCAGGCGTTCGGAGGATCAAAACCGTCGCACGTCACCGTACTGCCCTTTACGCGACTCATCGGAGGTCCGATGGATTACACCCCGGGCATCTTCGAAATGGACATCTCGAAGATCAACCCCGAGAACCATTCACACGCCAACTGCACGATCGCCAACCAATTGGGTATCTATGTCGTAATGGCGTCACCGTTGCAGATGGCCGCAGACCTGCCCGAAAACTACGAGCGTTTCCCGGACGCCTTCCGCTTCATCGAGGAAGTGGCGCTCGACTGGGCAGAGAGCCGCTATCTGGAAGCCGAACCGGGAGCCTACATTACCGTGGCCCGCAAGGCCAAGGATTCGGGCCGTTGGTTTGTGGGCAACGTTGCCGGCAAGGAACATCTCTCCGACATCCGGTTCGACTTTCTCGACCCGTCGAAAACCTACGTGGCAACGATCTATGCCGATGCCGAGGATGCCGACTACCGGAACAACCCGCAGGCCTATACGATCCGCGAGGTGCGCTGCACGTCGAAGAGCCGGCTGCGGCAGCGGGCGGTCGAAGGGGGCGGCTATGCCATCTCGTTCCGCGAAGCAACCCCCGTGGACAGCAAACTTCCCCGCCTGAAATAGCTGCAAACAGCGAATTGTCCTATCCGAGATGAAGAAGCCATTCCGGCTCCTGATATCAACTAAAAATTCCAAACTGCTATTTATTAGCAATTTGGAATTTTTTTATTAGCTTCTCATTTCCATATTCTGTCCGTATTTTTCTTGAAATAGAAAAATGTTGGCTATTTTCCCACTTGACTCATAGAGCGTCGGTAGAAGGACTTTCGATAGGTCTTGAAAATGTGTGAAGCCATGCCCGACGGGGGAAACAGTACTGCTGTTAAAGGGCAACGGCCATAGGTAAGAAATCCTACTTGAGGTTGATACCGCGGATCGACCTGGATCGGGAATTATTTCCCGATTGAAAATAAAAAAGAGCAAAACAGGCTCAACACGCTGTAGCGTGTTGAGCTGAAAGCAAGAATCGCCATATTTGTTTGAGAATCTGAGGATCCCTTCTCACGTACACTCTTTGGAACATGTATCTCTCTTTGCGTCAAAAGGTAAGTGCTACTTGTTTTTGAGTTTGGCTGCATCACGTTTGAGCTGTTCGGCCTCTTGAGCCTTCAGCCGCGCCTGCTCGTCGAGAGCCGCCCTTCTGCGCACCAGCCGCTCGTACTTCTCGACATCCTTCCGCATCGAGTCGATTCGCCGCTGATCCCGCTCAGTCTCGAACAGCTTCTCCAACTCTGACAGCCGCTTCGGCGACGCCTCACCCTTCATCAGCACATAGCGATACTTCAGATCGTTGTCATACCGGCCGCGGTCGGGGCGCCAATCCAGGTAGAGCCCGACAGACTGCACTGCAATCACGATAAACATCGACATGAAGAGCCAGAAGTTGCGAGTTGCGTCTAGTGAGAACGAGAAGCGGTGCTGAACCATCCGCGGCGGCAACTCCTCGGGAATCTCCATCCCGGCCACTTTTTCTTCCATCTCCGAGATCTGCGCTCCGAGGTCTTCGCAAATCTGCTCCTGCCGCTCGGAGATCGCTTGCAGCCGCTGTTCGATCCGATGGCCCCGTTCCTGCTGTGCCTCGTGAGTCTTTATCTGTGTCTGCTCCAGTTGCAGAATCCGAATCTGCAACTGCTTGATTGCGTCCGTATCAATACTTGCTGCCGATTGTAATCGTGCTTCGGCCAACTCCGTGCGGAGCGTCTTGATAAGGGTCTCCTTCAACTCTTCGTACATCTCGAAGGAGAGCTCCAGGGTGTTCTCTTTCATCTTTTTCGTATTTTAGGTTTGTTATCCGATTTTGCGGGAGCGCGCCTCCATGCGGCGCTTGCGCTCCATCAAGGCTACGGCCATCGCTTCGGCCGCCTTGCTGATCAGCGCCGTGATGCGGGCTAAATGCTCCTCGGGGCTCTCACCCTCACGCTGCTGCATCATCTCGGGTGAAAGAGCAAATGGTGAGTCGAACGGCGGCAGCGGAATCGACCCGGCACTGCCGAGCGACACCGATCCTGCGCCATGGCTTCCGCCTCCTCCACCTCCTCCCGTTGCGGAGAAGGGACGCCCGCCTCCGAACAGACCTGCAAAAGCGGACCGGAAGCTCTCGGCTGCCGCCTTGAGTCCTGACATCAGGGTTGTGTGCCGCTGTTGCACTTGTCCGAAGTGGCGATCCAACTTCGAGAAACTGAAGGCCCTGTCGACCTTCGAGCCGGAGAACTCCAGTCCGTTTTTCGAGAACAGAACGCCCTGCTTTTGGCTGGTAGAACCGCAATACTTGTAGCGGACATCGATGCCCTGTTCCTTTAATCTCCCTTCCAGTTCGTTCCAGTTCCTGCACTTGGGCAGGCATTCCTTGATCGCATCGTAGATCTCGTACCGGGTCCGGTCGGGCTCACGAAGCCGTTCCCGCCGGACGGACTCCTTGCCCGGAGCCAGATGCAGCCCGAAACGTTCGGTCAGCTCGCGACATACCTTCGCATTGCGGAGTTTGATGTTGCGGTCGGAAATGGTCTGCCCGTGATCACCTACGCGATTGTAAACCAGATGGCAATGGGGATGGGGCTGGTCGAGGTGTCGCACCAACAGGTATTGCGTATCGGTGATGCCCATCTTCTGCATGTACTCCCGGGCAATTTGTGTCATCCGCTCATCGGTGAGCTTCGGGGCATCCTCCGGCGAGAACGACAGGGAGATATGTCCGACGTTCTGCCGCAGGCGGGGATTGAGGCACGCCTGATCCTCGAAATCCTCGACCATCTCCCGCACGCCGGGCGGCTCGACACCTCGTGCCTCCAGCACGCGCGACTGCTCCTTCATTACATAGCCGACCGTGCCGCCGAACGATCCTCCCGAAATGACCTTACCGATCACGGCGCAGGGCTTCGATCATCCGCACCAGCTCGGCCTGAAGCGTCGCATGGCGCGCGGCGACGGCGGCGAATCCCTGGGCGTGGGCCAGCCGGGTCAGCTGGTTCAGATTGCGGGCAAGACCTTTGAGTTGGGCGAGCCATTCGAGATGCTCACTCCGCAGCCGCTCGCGGACCGAGCCGTTGAGAATCAGTTGCCGCAGCACCTCGGTGCGCGGAATACCTGCCGCACGGGCCAGGGCGCGGAGCTTGAAGTTGCAGGCAGTGTTGCACCGCAGGGTGATGCGGTACTCCTGTTTTCGGGCGCGTCCCAAAGGCGGACGGCCCCCTTTCTTCGGTGTGTTCATGGATTGGAATTTTTGAGTTAAGACCATCGGGATAGGGCCTTGCGGCCGGTTTTTGGCTGACAAAAACACAAACTTGCCACCCTTAAACCTTCATTCCTCCCTTGGGGCGTAATTGCGGTTTTCGGGATTCAGTCTTTGCCTCTTCCGAATCATTCTGAAGCTGTTTGCGGGCGATCCAAAAGTCGTTGAGATCCTTGTAATCACAATAGAGGTGCGTGTGGTCGATCACCTGGCTGCGGGGACACTGACGGGTCAATTCGGCAAGGGTGCGACGTCCTGCCTCGTCGTTGTCCAGAAAGGCATGGATCGTCGGATGCCGTTCGAGGAAAGGGAGCGCCTTTGGCAGGTTGACCACCGAGTTCAGCACCGCGGCGTCGATCCCGAGCGGTGCGGGGTGTTTCATCGAGAGGCAGGCGAGGAAGTCCATGAACCCCTCGAAGACAATCACCTTGTCGGATTGGTGATCGAAGGTCGTTATCTGTTTGGGTGAAGAGCTCCCCTTGAAGCGTTCGGACCGCAGCTCCCAACCTCCGCGGTCATTCCGGAAGCCGATGGCGAAAAAGCAGCGGCTGCGGACCTGATAGCGTACCTCCCGACAATACGCTGCCGCAATCCCGGGCACAATGCCGCGCGAGGCAAGGTATCCGAGCAGGGCCGGATGGCGCAGCGGAGCATCCGAAAGGATACGGAGCGCCGGTTGGGAATTCGGGTTCTCGGTCGGCACGGCATATCGCTCGCAGATACGGGCGGCCAGGAGGCTGACGGTCCCTTCGGCCGCGTGCTGCAGGTGTTCGAAGGCTTCGCTGCGGCTGCATCGCTCCAGGCGCATGATGAGCGCGAGGAGCGTGCCGCCCTCACCAATCCCGAAGTCATACCAGAGATCCTTCTGGTAGTTCACCTTGAAGCTCGGCGTGCGCTCCTCGCGCAGGGGCGAGAGATACATGCCGTAGCCGTTTCGTTCGTACCGGGGCAGAATGCCGCGGCGGGCAAGATATTCCCGGATGGGGATCCGGGGAGCATATGGGGTGGTATTCATTTTTCTGTAAGTTTGTTGAGAAATCCGCGTAAAACGCAGTGAAAGAAAAGGTTGTCGTCTTACAACGTTCTTACACGGCAGGTGGCCCGTAAGTCCGTAAGCGTTGTAAGATTTTGTAAGAGGATTTGTAAGAAATGTAAGAGACAGAGAATAAGCCGAATATCCCCAGCATCCAACAATCTTACAGGCCGGAGACATCGTTCAGCAGTTCATCAAGCAGTTTCCGCGTGACGGTATAAATCCGAGCCGTCTTGCTCTCCTGGCGTTGGGTCAGCCCGTTATAGGTGATCGTATAGCGCTGGTAGTAGGTCGGCGGTGCCGGACGCAGCTGCCAGCTCTCGGTCAGTGTCCGCCGCACGGTGGGATGGTCGACCCGAATGCCGCGGATCTCCAGCATGTTCACCATGTCGCTCACGTCGAACTGATACTCCTCCAGCTTCTCGCCCTCCAGAATGTCGTGGATGATTGACAGCATTTCGGCCTCGGGCTTGCTGCGGTTGTAGTGGATGATCCGCCGCAGGGCCTCCGTCGCCAGGAGACGCGGGGAGAACCACAGGCGGCTCTCCTCCCGGGTCGAGAGCGTGCGTCGTTGCAGATAGAACAGCAGCCCCGGGATTTCAGTCTGCATCCGGGCAAGCAGCTGCTGGTCGTCGTGCGTCAGCGGCGGGATACGCCGCACCCAGTAGCGAGTCTCCGCCGCCTCGATCAGCACGGGATTGCGCTCGTTGTTGGAGCACAGCACGAACTTCCCGAAGAACTCCACCTCCCGGCGGTCGCGCCCCTTTGCCTCGGCCTTGTAGCTGCGGGCCGTCGAGAGGTTCTTGATCCGTTCGGAGTCTTCGCGGCGGTTGAGCAGCACCTCGTCCACGCAGATCAGCAGCTTGCCTGCCCAGTCGTCGTTGAACTGCGAACGGAAGTCCTCGTTGGTATTGAAGGTGACATTCCCGCCGAAGATCAGTTTCAGCAGATTCAGGAAGGTGGTCTTGCCCGTATTGCGCTCGCCGGAGACCAGCAGCAGAACGGGCAGCCGCTGCAGGGGCCACAGGTAGAGCAGCTGCAGATAGTCATACCCCATCTCGACCTGCTCGCCGAAGATGTGCGACAGAAAGTCGCGAATGTGCGGGAAATCCCCTTCGGCTGGCTGGAAGGGAATCGGTTCGTAGCGGTTCAGGAAGCCGTGGATCTCCCGCCGGTAATTCGTGTGGTCGGGAACCGTGCAGAATCCGTCGTACTTCGGAATGCGGGCCAGGTAATCCTTCCCGAAATCCTGGCGCAGGGTCTCGACATTCCACGCCAGGAGGGTCTCAATGCTCCGGCCGCTGCTCAACGGCTGCTGGACCCGCTTGTAGATGGTCGTCCCCACGCGCAGATAGGCCGCGCCGGGTTTCTCCCGTTTAGCGGTCATGGCGGCCTCCTTTCAGGATTTGTTGCACATCCGCCACACGATAACGACGCTGCCCGCCATACTCAACGGGTACAAGATAGCCGCTCTTTGCCCAGCGCCATAGCGTAGAGGAGTCGACACCCAACAAGGCAATGGTCTGCTTGCGCGTGTACAGTTCGCCCGTTTGCGGCAAGGCTGGCGAGACCAAGGGCGACGGGACGGCCGCTGTCAACTCCCGATGCCATTGCCGGAGATCCTCCAGACGAACGGTGACATGCACGTCACCGCCCATTTCATACAATTGTTTCAGGTCCATAACTCGATCTTTTATCGAACCCAACAGCAGGTTCGGCAGCGAATATAGCTGGTGCTTCCCCTGCACCTGTTTTTGCAATCAAATCACCGCCGTTGCACCGGAAAACAATTTCAGAAAGAGCTATTTTACAAGATGTTGCAATCGCACACAATCCAAACAAAAAATCCCTGCACCTCATCGGTGCAGGGAATATCGACAGAAAGATTCCGCTCCTATTGTTAGATATACTCCTTCAGGTTATCCACCAAACGGATGCCGTAACCGCCATCCGTCGCCCGGAGTTTGGCCCGCAAGGTCTTCGTATTGTACTTGCCCAACGATTCGAATCCCGATTTCAACCACTCGGCCAATTCGCTCTGGTCATAAAACTGGTTACGGGCGCCCTTGAAGGCATTCCACACATTCCATCCATAATGGCACAAATCCCCGTAACCGATCCGATCGCCCCGAAGCCGAACCTGAGGGACCGACTCCGGAATCGCTGCCATGCAGGCCAGATACAGCAGCCGACGCCGTAAAATCAACCGATTCGATTCATCAAGGGCCTCGCCCAGAATTTGATCCGTATAGGTGTAGACCGTCGAAAGTGCATTTTCGAGAATTTGTGTCTCCGGGGCCGGATCGCCGGGAATCACGTCGGATATCGCGACGGTCGGATCCAAGCGCTTTTCATCAGTCTCCTCTACTGCGGGTTCCGGGTTCTCTTTCACGATAGAAATCTCCTCCGGTTTGGGCTGCTCACGACGGAAACGACGGAAGAAACGCTCCGAAAGGTCCGCCGAAGTACCCATACTGAAATAGTAGAGTCCTGCCACGCAAAGTCCCGCCGGAACAAGCAACACAAGGGCCATCCAAAACGGGAAGCCCCGCGAAACCATGACGCAGAACAACACGATGAGGAAAAAGACAAGGACACTCGCCACAATCAAACGAAGCCCTCGATGAAAATATTGATCGGAATTCATAGTTACGACTCTTTAAAAAAATCATCCTCTATTACCACCTTCCGAAACCGACTCTGCAACTCTTTCATCCGGTCAATCAGTTGATCGTATGGCAACGAATCTCCATAGATGAAATATTCCTGCATCCGTTCATAGTCTCTGCGCCATATCTCCACCAATTCTTCGGGCGGAATAAACTGGATCCGGCTCGGATGGTGCGTCCGATAATCAACTCCTCGGATCGTATTGAATATACTCCGATGTTTGACAATATCGGCATACATTTTCGGATCGGCCAAAGCCTTCTTCCCGAAATCCGTATCCATCAACCGTTCCAGATCATACAGATGGCGTGTCATCCGCTCGACGCGAGGATTCTCTTTTTGGAACTCCTCATGCAGCAAAAATGCCTTCTCCAAAAACGTTCGCGTCGGTACGACCGCATAAATCGGGAATTCCAGTTTCCCGAACAAGTCGGGATATGCCTCGGCAATCAGCGGACGAATATCAATCCGCGCACGAGGTTCTTGCATCGATCGACAACTGAATTCGATTCGGATTTGCGACTCCACATAATCGATATCCGCATAAATACTCCGATAAGGCAAAAGAACCAATGTCGGGTCTGCATCAGAATCCTGCGTCGGGATAACGCGCAACTCAAAATCCAAAGCTCCGTATCCCGCCAGCAATGTCCGCATTTCTGCAACGAGGTCCTGCCCGATATAGGCCCGCGAAAGTTTCCGGATCCGATCCCGCTGCGACTTGTTGTCCCCGGCAATTCCCCAGAAAGACTTGTCAATCGCAATATCAATGTCCTCCGAGAAGCGTTCTATGACATGCCAACCCTTGCTCAGCGACGTCCCACCCTTGAAGGTGATGAAATCCCGGCACGACGATTCAAACAAGGCCTTCAACGTCATCGTCACCCACCAGTCCTTCTCGACAGCCTGCGGCGGAAGCCCGACTCGTTCGCTCGTCTGCGCGACGAGCATCCTTTTCTGGCCCTCGGGAAGCGTCCAAAAATTACTCTCCATAAAACGACATAATGATTTTATGAATCCAAGCTGGCACCAGCCGCAGATCGGGCAGAATGTGCGACTTCGGAATCCGGGCGAATATCGTCTTCAATTGGGCGATATGCTCCTCCGTCACCTGCAGTCGTCCGATCTCCTTCAAGGCGAACACGGCAAGCATCAACGTTTTATTCTGATAAGCCAGATTTCTCAACGCCACACGCTTGAATCGCAACTTTCGGCCATTGAACAGGTTGACTGTACGGGAGTTGCCGTCCGTATAGAAAACATAGTTCATCGGAACTTGCGTAGACAACCCCAACATGTTCAGCGCGTGCATACCCGTCGGAACAACTCGGGCTTCGCCTTGTCGGGCTATCTTTTCAGCTATTTCATTGACTGTCGGGTATTGTATGCCCAGACCGAACTTCCTGTCAATTTTAGGATAGCAATAAAGGCCCCTTGCAATACGAACCAAGTGGCCCTTTCGAGTAAGCCGTTCCAATGACTTCGCGATCGCCGCACCTGATCCGCATGCAGCGAAATCTGATGCAGAATAGAGCTTACCACGTCCGCATTTTTTAATTCTTATAAGTATCTTATCCTCTATTGTTTGCATCCTGATATTAGTCTGTTATCTGTCGCAAATTTATATTATTTTTTCGACAAAACAAATCTCATTCCAGCACACTTACAGCCTCGCGTTTGATATCCATATCAATATCACGATAACGGGCAAAAGCTCTACTGCCGTCCTTATGCCCCGACATCGCCCCCACGATCGCCGGATCCTTCACACTTTTATAGACATTCCCGATGAAGGTCCGACGTGCCATGTGCGATGAAGCGAGGTCGCAGATCGGAACCTGGATATTCTGCCGCGTCCGTTGGTCGATCGTCGTCACCTTACGCGTAAGGCCCGCCTTGCGAAACGCCTCCTTGATATAAACATTGTATTTCTGCTCCGAGATAAACGGGAACAACGTCCCTCGGGTTTCATCCAGGTATTTACGGATCAACTCCTTCGCCGCATCGATCAACGGCACCGAGACCGTCACCACCCGATCGTCGCGGGTTTTGCGGGGAACATATTCGATGCAGCCCCCGATGATATTGGCATAGGTCATTTTGTAAAGGTCGCTCACCCGGCAGCCGATCATGCATTGAAAGACAAAGATATCGCGCTGCGTCTCCAGCTGCTTGTCATCCCCCATGTCCGCCTCGGCCAACTGTTTCCGCTCCTCAGTCGTAATATAGACCGGGGTGCCGTAAACGATCTCCGCAATCTTATACTGCTTGAACGGATCATTGGTGGTGAATCCGCTGTCATTCAACCAGACATAGAAAGACCGCAGTCGAATCAACATATCCGAAACGTAGTTCATACCGCGCTCCTTCGGGCGTCCCGGAATCACCAGCTCGCCCGCAGCATTAAGGTACGGAGCGCGCTTCAACGGCAAATTCTTCCTCACTTTCGGCCGCGCATACGGGACCTCGTCGTACAGCTCCGGATGCTCGTCGAAGATCTCGGGCTCTTTCATCAGGAACGCTCCAAAATCATCGAGCGTCATCGGCGTAACGGTATGTACGTCCAAGACAAAACGGCGGCTCGACAGTCTGCGATATAGTTCATAGCGCTTCAGTGTCCGCACCAGCACCTTGAAATGTTTGACCCGAGACTCGGACAGTTTGTGAGCCGCAAGGTACTCCTCCGTCAACGAGAAAAAGTCGCGTTTCTTCTCCTCAACGGGATTGGTTGCCTTCGGGCGCAACGTCCGACGAATCAACTTTTCAAGCCACTCCCGCGTAACGGTCGATTTATCATCGGTTGCCTCAATCGTATGCTCGATCACGTCGACCAGCTCTTTCAGTTTCGCCCGCTTGGACAGCAGAGCGTTCCGCTCCTCGCCCGGGATATTCGGAATGTTGATGTCGTTCTTCTTGCCCCAGCGTTTGCGGTCTATCCAGATGCCCGACGGTACACGCAAACGCAGTTCCCGCGAAATATAGACCCGGAAATTGATCTGAGACTCCCCGGCACTGTTCGCCCCCTGGGCCAATACATACGTGACTTTTGCCATAGACTCGCCATTTGATACTTTGCAAATATATGATTTATATTTGAATACAGCAACATTTCCGTGTCCGCACCGTGTCCGCATTTATGAAAAACGACTAAAACAGGAAAAATCAACATTCATTCGTATGAATCCTAAAATACTACATAACAAATAGTTACAAAACAATTTAAAATTCAGCCATTTGTATCTGTTTGCACAAATTGATTCCTGTCCTGGGCACTGAAACCCCCGCAGACGAAAGTCTCGCGGGGGTTTGCTTTTACCGGCTGCACCGAAAAGCCCGCCGGCACACTGCGGCCATATTCCAGCAGCCAAGTCTCCATACCCGGACAAACGGTCGGCTCCTGCGCCGTCGCCCTTTGCAACGGGGACCCTTCGGAAGATGTCAGACGGATTCGAATATTGAACCTCACAGACTTGCAAAAACAAAAATTTATCCCTACTTTTGTTTACGGCAGCCGGCTCCATATCCACGGAGTTCCGTTTCCGGATCAAACAGTTGAACCCAAACCCCATTTCGAAAAAGCCGCTCACCTCTCCTGCCACCTGCCCACAGCCGCACCCCTCTCGCCGAAGATGCACTACGGAAGTCTGAAGGGGAAGGGAGCAGCAATCCTCCGGCCTGAAACCCGATTCCAAACCTTTTACAGCCATGAAACAGATACGGATTATCCCCATCCTGCTCGTTCTCCTGCTGGCCTTCGGCACCGATTGTCCGGCCCAGAAGAGGCAGGTCATCCACGCCCTGACCGGCAAAGGGGTCAAAGACCTCTACAATGCGACCCGATACAAGCCCCAGATGCCGCCCCTGCCGCGAATTGCACCTGCACCTCCATCCATCGTCGCCCTGCCGGACACCGCCCGGTTACGGGCCCTGCAGGAGACATCCCAGGCACAGCTTCGCTCGCTCAGGCTGCCCGACCCGAAGACCATATACCGGAAAGCACAGGAGCAGGTACGGGAGTTCTACCGGCTGCGATGTGCAGACATGGAGGCAGGCAAAACGCCCCGGGACACCCTGGCATGGGTCCGTCTCGGGAACCGGGCGGCCCGGCTCGACCTCGACGACGTGGCCGCGGACTGCATGAACCGGTTCCTCTACTACCGTCCCTCGGCTGCAAAGATCACCCGGGCGGTCGATTCACTGATGTATGCCAGCCAACGCTATGCCCGCCCCATGATCGAAACCGCCGCAGAACGCGAGATCTACGCATATTGGCAGGACCCCGACGCACACGACGCCCGCATCCCCGACCTCAGAATGCTCACCGCACTGGGCGAACGATACGGATGCCGCACCACCGACCTGGCCCGCGGGACGCTGAACTGCATCGACGGTGACTACGGGGAAGCCGGCAGACGCATCTCGGCCGAAATAGCCCGGGCTGCGAAAGACCCGGAGACCTCGGACGAATACAGCCGTCTGCTCTGCGGCATCGCCGCCCACTGCATGATACAAGCCGGGCAGCATGCCGAACTGCTCCGCCTCTTCGAGACGTACGACGCTGCGGAACAATATGCCGCAAAGGACCCGGTACTGGCCTTCCAACTCTACCGGGCTGCCCTGCTGGCCGACCCGCAGAAGGCCCGAAAATATGCCGACATGGGGTTGGCGGCCGACGAAGCGTATTTCACCGAACAGTTCGAAGCGTTCTATGACACCGTATACAACCAGTTCGTCAGCCGGCCGCAACCCCTGAGCAACCTGGACTTCCTGCTCGGCAGCCCGACAACGGAACAATACCTGCACTCGGCGCTCAATCTGGCGGCCGACCTGCTCGCGCAACTCCCCGACACGGATATTTACGACGGTCGGGAACATTTCTATGACGAAGAACTCGCCCCCTACCGCGATGCGCTGCTCGAAATCGCCCGACGCTCGGAATCGGCAACACAAGGCCGCCTTACCCCCGACCATGCGCTGCTGCTCCTGATCGCCGAGAGTACACGCGGCAACTTCGCCCGATCCGCCGAAGAGGGACGCGCCCGAGTCAAGGAGCTCTTCGAGAGGCTCTACACCGAAGAGCGCGACAACGACGAATACACCCAGGTGATCGTCCTGTCGGGGTTCTGCCATTCGCTGGGGCTCTCGGTCCGCGATCCCAAAGGCGCATTGAAGGTGATGACCGGGAAGGTCATGCCTCTGTTCGGGCGACTGGTCGAAAGGGACCCCAACCCACTGGGAATCGATGCGACCAACGAGGTCTACGGATACATGGCCAGCCTCTACCGGCGGACGGGAAAGAACGGGAAGGCCGAAAAGATGGAACGGCTGATCGTCAAGCCGGCAACGGACGAAATCCGATAACACCCCGAAAAAGGATGAAACAACTGCTGACAATCCTCCTGCTGCTCCCGTGGGGGTTGCAGGCCCAGGAGACGTGCGACACCGACTATCGGTCACCGCGCATACATTACTACGTGTCCTGCCCCGACGGTTCCGACACCCGGAGGCAGGCCGATCCCGGACAGTCCGTTCGGGCCGGCTCCGACATCTGGATACTGCTGTTGCAGGACGGCGGCAACGCCGTGCTGGCCAAACACTCGGGGAAAGACCTCCACTACGGCATCCGCGAACGGGAGAGCACATACGGCCCGCTCACCCGCAGGGAGGCCGTCGAAGTGCTGAACCGGTGGATCGCCCACTACTGCCACCTGACGGAACAGGACCGGAAGGAGGGACGCATCGGCTACAACACGCCCTGCTACACCGGCATTGCCGACAGTCCGCTGAAGGTCGGCCCCGATTTCAGGAGCGGCAACAGCCTCTCTCTGAAGGAAGGCGAGCGGGGATGGAGGTTCATCCACACGGGAGCCTACTCGGAGGAGACCGGAATGGAGCTGTGGACCAGCCGCGACTTCAGGCGGGCCGTCTACTACCGCTCCGGGGAACTGCCCGGCACCGACCGGGCGGGACACAGGAACTACACGCTCCTGCAGGAGTGCGACATCGAGGATTGCCTGCCCCGGAGCCGGACATCCGGGGAGCTCACCTTCCTGGGAGTCCCGCTCGGCCGCTCGCTCGAAGAGACGAAGCGGCAACTGCGGGACAGAGGCTTCGCCGAACTGTCCGATGACGACACGGATGCGGCGTGGGATGAATACGACGGCGAACTGGCCGGCCTGCTCGGGAGCTCCGCAGATCAGGCCACGCTGGAAGGCGACTTCTACGGCATGCCCTGCCTGGTCGTCCTGCAGGCCGACCCGCAAAACGGAAAGGTGTACTCCGTTTCGGGACGTCTGCTCACCCACTATCCGACCCTGCAGCAGGCCCGGCGACCGTTCGACATCCTGACCGGGCGACTCTCCGAGCGCCTCGGCTTCGGAACCTACGCCGACTCCGAACAGACCCGATACGTCATCCGCAGCGGCACGGGAAAGATCGATATAGGGATCGAAAAGATCGGAATTGCCCTCGAAGACGAAGGCATGTACGAAATCACCTTCCTGTTCTGGCCGTAGCCTCCAGTCGCTCGGAGGCCGGCATTCACCGCAACTCCAACGCAAGGAGGCACCATCACGGCCGGGAACCGTCCGATCCCGACACGCACCGGCTTGGAATATTGCAAAGAAAAGGTTATTTTTACGAACCCAAATAACCAAAAGCTTTGCTAATATGAAAAAAACACTTATCCTGACAGCCGCTGCCCTGCTGACGACACTCGGCGGCAGGGCGCAGTGGCAGCCGGCCGGAGACCGGATCCGGACCGCCTGGAGCGAGAAGATCGACCCGCAGAACGTACTCCCGGAGTATCCCCGCCCGCAGATGGTCCGCAGCGAATGGAAAAACCTCAACGGACTGTGGAACTACGCCATCCGTCCCCTGGGCGAGCAACCCGCCGCATTCGACGGCGAGATCCTCGTTCCCTTTGCCGTCGAGTCATCGCTCTCGGGTGTCGGCGAACGCCTCGGTTCGAAAAACGAACTGTGGTACGAACGCACGTTCGAGATCTCCCCGAAATGGAACGGCAAACGCATTCTGCTGCACTTCGGCGCAGTAGACTGGAAAGCCGACGTGTGGGTGAACGACATCAGCGTCGGTTCGCACACGGGCGGATATACCCCTTTCTCGTTCGATATCACCGCAGCACTTGCCAAGGGAGAGAACACCGTGCGCGTCCGTGTCTGGGACCCCACCGACGAGGGATACCAGCCGCGTGGCAAACAGGTGAACAACCCCAACGGCATCTGGTATACGCCCGTCAGCGGCATTTGGCAGACCGTATGGCTCGAGGCCGTACCGCAGCAATACATCCGTGAGGTGCGCACGACACCCGACCTCGACCGCAAGACGTTCCGCGTCGAGGTTCCCGTCTGCAATGCACAGGCAGGAGACCTGGTGGAGGTGACCCTCTACGACGGCGAAACCGAAGTCGCATCGGCTCGGGCGCTCAACGGCGCAACGGTCGAGCTCGCGCTTGCCGACCCGAAGTGCTGGAGTCCCGACTCCCCCTTCCTCTACGACATGAAGGTCGCCCTGCTGCACAACGGACGTCAGATCGACGCAGTAGAGAGCTACGCCGCCATGCGCAAGTTCTCGACCCTGCGCGACAAGAACGGCATCGTTCGCCTGGCCCTCAACAACAAGCCGCTGTTCCAGTTCGGTCCGCTCGACCAGGGCTGGTGGCCCGACGGCCTCTACACGGCCCCGACCGACGAGGCGCTCGCATTCGACGTCATCAAGACCAAGGAACTGGGCTACAACATGATCCGCAAGCACGTAAAGGTCGAGCCCGCGCGCTGGTACTACCACTGCGACAAGGCCGGCATGATCGTATGGCAGGACATGCCCAACGGCGACCAGGGTCCGCAGTGGCAGATGCACAACTACTTCACCGGTGAGGAGCACCACCGCTCGGCCGAGTCGGAGGCCTGCTACCGCAAGGAGTGGAAGGAGATCATCGACTGCCTCTACTCGTTCCCGTCGATCGGCGTCTGGGTTCCGTTCAACGAGGCGTGGGGCCAGTTCAAATGTCCCGAGATTGCCGAATGGACCAAGGCCTACGACCCGAGCCGTCTGGTGAACCCCGCCAGCGGCGGCAACCACTACCTCACGGGCGATATCCTCGACCTGCACCACTACCCGGAACCCAAGATGACTCTTCTGGATACCAACCGCGCAACCGTGCAGGGCGAATACGGAGGCATCGGTCTGGTGATTCCCGACCACATCTGGGTCAAGAACCGCGACAACTGGGGCTACACGCGCTTCAACTCCCCGAAGGAGGTGACCGACGAGTATGCACGCTACGCCGACGAACTGCTCCGCCTGATCTCCCGCGGCTACTCCGCCGCCGTCTATACGCAGACGACCGACGTCGAGGTGGAAGTAAACGGTCTGATGACCTACGACCGCAAGGTAGTGAAGGTCGAGGAGGAGCGCATCCGGAAGATCAACCGCACCATCTGCAACTCTTTAAACGAACAATAGGATGAATCGTATCGCGACAGTCGCTGCAGCCCTCCTACTGGCGGGTTGCGGCGCACAGTCCGCCGCTCCGGAGCTGCTGCCGGCCGAAAACTTCGCAGCCTCCATCGACGGGAAACAGGTAAACCTTTACACGCTCCATGCGGGTGACATCACGCTGCAGGCAACCAATTACGGAGCCCGCGTCGTCTCGCTGTGGACCCCCGACCGCGAGGGTCGCTGCGAAGACATCGTACTGGGGTACGAGACGCTCGACCGCTACGTGAACAATACGGGCGAACGGTTCCTCGGAGCCGTCGTGGGTCCCTACGCCAACCGCATTGCAGCCGGGCACTTCACGCTCGACGGTACGGAGTACACGCTCCCGACCAACGACAACGGGCAAACGCTCCACGGCGGCATGACGGGACTCGACCGCGTGGTATGGGACGTTATCGAAGCTACGGAACAGAAACTTGTGCTGAGCTACCTCCACCGCGACGGCGAGGAGGGCTTCCCGGGCAACCTGCAGATCACGATGACCTACACGGTGACTCCCGAAAACGAGTTCCGCGTCGATTACCGGGCCACGACAGACAAACCGACCGTCGTGAACCTCTCGCACCACTCGTTCTTCAACCTTAAGGGAGAAGGAAACGGCACGGTGCTCGACAACGTACTGACGATCCACGCGAGCCGGACAACGCCGGTCGATTCGGTGCTGATCCCGACAGGAGAGATCGCCGATGTCACGGGTACGCCGTTTGACTTCCGCCAGCCGCACGCCATCGGCGAGCGGATCGAAGCCGACAACGCCCAGCTCCGCAACGGTCACGGCTACGACCACAACTGGATCATCGACCGCCGGACAGCCGACGAAGTGGAGCTGGCCGCCACGGTCTACGAGCCCACGACGGGCCGCACGCTCGAGGTGTGGAGCGACCAGCCGGCCCTGCAGTTCTACAGCGGCAACTTCTTCGACGGCTCGTCGGTCGGCAAGACCGGCAAGGCGCTGCGCTACCGCGAGTCGCTGGCGCTCGAGACCCAGAAATACCCCGACAGCCCGAACCATGCCGACTTCCCCTCGACCGTGCTGCGTCCGGGAGAGACCTACACACAGACCTGCATCTACCGGTTCGGGGCAAAATAACGCTCCGCACGCAAACATTCGGCCCGGAATGCTATTCCATGCATTCCGGGCCGTTTTTCGTTCGAGCAGTTCTCAAACAGCAATCAACGTTCTGCCTATTTCTTCTTGCGTACCGACCAGCCGAAATGGCCCAGAGCCTCGCCCAAGGCGAAATACTCCCCGTGCGAATAGACGATCGGGCAGGCCCGTTCGAGGCAGAAACGCCCCGTCGCAGGATCGATGTAGGCCTCGTCCACCTGCACGTTCACCACCTCGGCCAGGAACATGTCGTGCGAACCCAACGGCAGCACCTGCCGCACACGGCACTCGATGTTCACGGGCGACTCCACGATGATCGGCGCCGCAACCACCCCGGCCGGGGCCGGAGTCAGCCCCATCTCGCGGAACTTGTCGCAATCGCGTCCCGAACGGACCCCGCACCAGTCGGTCGCCCGGGCCAGATCGCGCGTCGTAAGGTTGATGACGAATTCGCCCGTGCGGCGGATGATTCCGTAGGAGTGGCGCTCGGGCCGCACCGAGATGTAGCACATCGGCGGATTGGTGCAGACCGTTCCGGTCCACGCTACAGTCAGCATATTATACTCTTCGGGCCGGGCGCCGCAGCTCACCAGCACGGCCGGCAACGGATAGAGCACCGTTCCGGGCTTCCAGGTCTGTTTCATGTCAATTCGGTTTCTGTTCGCGGACAAAGATACGAAAAAGCGAACAGAATCCCCGAAGCGGCATGACATACTCGTTCCTCTTTTTCCGTATATTTGCATCGTATGCTGCACGAATTCATCCGATACCTGGAGGCCGAACGCCGCTACTCTCCGCTCACGGTGCGCAACTACCGCCGCGACATCGAACGGTTCCTGGCGTGGCGCGGCGACGACGACGCCACGTTCGACCCGCGCAGCGTCTCGGCCGAGGAGATCCGCGAATGGATTCTCCACCGCTCGGAAGCGGACAGCCTGGGCGCCGCCTCGATGAACCGCGAGTTGTCATCGCTACGGAGCTTCTTCCGCTGGCTGCTCCACACGGGGCATGTCGAAAAGGACATAACGAGTCGGATTCCGGCGCTCAAGACACCTCACCGCCTCCCGGCCTTTGTTCCCGAGAGCCGCATGACAGCCATCGTCGGCGACTGCGAGACCGACAGCGACGACCCCATCCGCGAACGCGATTCGCTGGTCATACTGATGCTTTACGCCTGCGGTCTGCGCCTGGCCGAACTCATCGGCATCGACCGCAGCGACTTCTCGGACGACTACCGCACGCTGCGCATCCGGGGCAAGGGAGACAAGGATCGGATCATCCCGGTGATGGAGTTCGTACGGGAGAAGATTTTGCGCTACCTCGATCTCATTCAGCGGCAAAATATTTGCAAATCCGGAGAAAAAGCACTATTTTTAACTGTGAAAGGAGAGCGTGTATCCCGTACGGCGATCTACCGGATCGTTCAACGGGAACTGGGCCGCGGAGGCGTGCAGGGCAAGAAAAGCCCCCATGTGTTGCGGCACACGTTTGCCACCCACCTGCTCAACGGTGGGGCGGACATGCGCGAGATACAGGAGCTCCTGGGGCACGCGTCGCTGCAGGCCACGCAGGTCTACACACACAACAGCATCGCCCGGCTCCGGGAGGTATATGCTAAGGCCCATCCCCGTGAAAAGGGAGGGAAGTAATAACTTATTAAACCGTAAGGCTATGAACGTACAGATTCAATCCGTGAAATTCGACGCCGACAAGAAACTGGTCGAATTCGTGAACGCCAAGATGACCAAACTTGACCGCTTCGCGGAGCGCGCAACGAGCGCAGACGTCATTCTGAAACTCGATAAGGACCATGACAAAGGAAACAAGATCGCAACCATCACGCTGCACATGCCCGGCGAAGACCTGGTGGCCTGCCACCAGTCGAAAGCCTTCGAAGAGTCGGTAGACGAAGCGATCGACGCCCTGAAGCGCCAATTGGAGAAGTTCAAGGGCAAATTCGACAAATAGCCATCCCACCAACCTTTAACCTTCAACTAACCAACACCGCAGCGGCTGCCTCCATTCGGAGACAGCCGCTGCAATTATTCAAGGCACACACAAAAATGGAGGTAGAAGTCCTGCGCCCGGTGAGGGAGTTTTGCCTTCACAACACATTCCAGACACATTCCGACCGCCACACCGGCCACAAAGCCACGCCCCTATTCCGACACCGAAAGGTGGAACGTCACGGACTGCACCGTCTGCCGGCCCAATTCGTCGGTGACCGAAAGGGTAAACTTATGGTTCGAATCCTCCTTGCAGATCATCGAGATCATCGGCACGAGGGCTGAGATATCGAACGGCACGGAGGTCCGTCCCTTCACCTCTGCCCCGCACTTCAACCCCAGCGAAGCAAACGCGGCCGCGGCCTCCTCCGACGGATTGGCCATATCGAGCGTCGTAGAGAGGTTCAGTGCACCGAGCAGCTCGTCGGTCAGCGCCGGCGAATCGATCTTCACCGTGAAGTCCTTGATCCGGCCGGGTGCCGAAATCAGGATACGCGCCGTCATGTGCTGCACAATCTCCTGCGGTTGGGAGATATCCCCGCCCTCGAGCGTGATTACGGGAGCGCTGCCCGGATTGCCATCCGATTTCTTCTTGTCACTGCACCCTACCGAGAGTGTAACAACCGCAGCAACGAATGCCACAATCTTCATCCACTTTTTCATAGTTCCAATCATTTTACATGAGTTTGTTCCGATGGCAAAAGTAGAAATGCGCTCCCTTGCCGACAAATCTATTCAACGAGCCGGCAGGTTTTCCCCGTCGAAAGGCATTTTATGCGAACCAACCCCTCTCCGCACCACCCACATCGGCACAGCGTCGCACCGGTCGAAGACCGGAAAGAGACCGGCCGTACATACGGAACGGGAATGTTGGCTGTCAAGAAAACGGAGAGGGCTCCACACGGACGACTCCTGCAGCTCCGGGCAAGTATCCGGCAACGGGATACACCAATAGAAAGGGGAAAAACAAACGGCGATCCTGCTACTGCAAGATCGCCGTTTTTAGTAGTGGATAGGGGATTCGAACCCCTATGTCATGCGTGAGAGGCATGTATCCTAACCCTTAGATGAATCCACCGGTTTATTTTCGTGCTGCAAAGATAGCGCCTTCTTTTTAATCTCCAAAATTTTTCGCAAAATTTTACGTTTTTTTTTCATTTTCGCAGCGAAAGCCCGTTTTTTGGTTACCTTTAAGAAACACAAACGTCGCCTTGCCATGAAAAAATCCCTCACCGTGCTGCTTGCAGCACTCGCCCTGCTCCAGATCGGATGCCGCTCGCACCGCCCCGCACAACCCCAGTTCGAACAACTCGCCATCGACACCCTACTCGAACGTGACGGCGCAGACTGCCGCATCGAATACCGCTTCGCGACGATCCGCAATACCTCCGAATCTCCGGCCCTCAAGGCCATCGAAGCTGCCAACATCGGCTATTTCTTCCAGGTCGAGGCATTCGAAGGGAACGCTGCACAGGCCGCCGAACTGGCCATCCGCGAAATAGACACCACCCTGCTTGCCGACGTTCAGCCGACCCAGACCTACGAAATCTCAATCGAATCCGAGGGACACGCATCCGATACGCTGGCTACTTATGTCATCACGCGCTCAAGCTACACGGGCGGTGCTCACGGCATCTACGGGATCGAATACCACACCTATTCGCTCAAGAGCGGTCTGGAGATCACTACGGGAGACCTGTTCACCGAATCCCAGGCCGAACGGCTCGACGAAATAATCCGTAAAAAGATCTGCGAAACCTACCACGTGACGACCGACGACGAATTGTCGGAACTCGGCTTCTTCCCCGAATATATCGGCGCCACGGAAAACTTCCTGATCGACGACCGCGGCATCACCTTCTTCTACAACCCCTACGAGATCGGATGCTATGCGCTGGGCGGCATCGAGGTGACGCTTACCCGCGAGGAGCTGTCGGCTCTTTGAGAACCGTATACTGCGGTTGCATCCGACAACATCGTCCCTGGCATTTGTAGGTCCCCGTTCCAACCGGAAGCCGCCCCTGGCTACAGCCATGCGGGACAGACAGCCGTCACCGCCGGCAAGTCGGCCCTCTTCGGATTGTCATAACGGATTCACGCGAAAACGGCAAAAAGAATACCTGCCGCAAAGGGATAGAGGAAAAAAAGAAAAAAGGTCCGAGTCTTCACGACTGGGACCTTTTTTTGGCGGGGAACCACCCCCTCCAAAAACGAGGTTCAATCGGAGGTATTCGACCGTTCAGGCGAGCACCGCCCTCGGGTCTTAGCAACGGACCGTTCCGCTGCAACCTGCCGATTTCCTCAACCAACCTAAAACTACTAACCTAAATGAACCTTAAAACTTCACTGCAAAGATAAGGGCGTTTTTTGTATTATGCAAATATTTTATGAATATATTAAATAAGTTTAACAATTTGGTAACATTGAGAAATCTTTTCAAACGCAGTTTAACCGGTTTAATATACTGAAAATCAACATACAACGAACCGAGCTTACCCCGAGGGATTCAACAGGGAAGAAAGCAGGAAAAAACTCTGCGGGAGACCGTTCAAAGACAATACAACCGGAGCAAGGGCCCCGAAAGGCCTCAATACACCCTACAAAAGAAGACCGACCGCAAGTCCCGCCCATGGCGATCCTGCGATCGGACTAAAGACAAAAAAAGGAAACTCGGAATCGGGACCTCGGTCCGTCATCCACAGTTTCCTCACCAACCTAAAACTACTAACCTAAATGAACCTTAAAACTTCGCTGCAAAGATAAGGGGAAAAATCGAACCGCGCAAGTTTTTTATTAAATTTTTTTGATATTTTTTTGATATTTTTTAATATACCCAACGGCAGGCAAGCTATATATAATTGATAATCCGAATATTAGGCACGACAACAAGCTGCAAGGTATTTTTTCTCATGAACAAGGACGCAGTATTTGCAGCGAAGACTTGTTATAATAGTATGAAAAAAATTTGACAGATATGGATAAAACACTACATTTGCGAAATGAGTCTGAGTCCCGCATACATCCATAGAGCCGGACACAAACGTGACCTGCAACAAGTGTAACCAACCATACCGTCTCGAACACCCCATCAATTTTTCTTGTACGATGACCGTATCCCTGCTTGTTTCCACCTACAATTGGCCCCGCGCCCTCTATCTGTGTCTCGACAGTGTGATGCAGCAAACCGTGCTGCCCGACGAAATCCTCATCGCCGACGACGGATCGGGTATGGCCACCCGCGACGTCGTGAGGCATTTCGAACGGATCTCGCCCGTTCCGATGCGCCACATCTGGCACGAGGACCGGGGATTCCGCGTCGCCACGATCCGCAACAAGGCCATTGCCGCCAGCACGTGCGACTACATCATCCAGATCGACGGCGACCTGATCCTGGAACGCCACTTCGTACAGGACCACATCCTCTTCGCCAAACCGGGGTGTTACGTCTCGGGGTCACGCGGCATCATCACCGAGCCCCTCACCCGTCAGGTCCTCAGCGGAGCCATTACATCGCTTTCCGCTCTGACAAAGGGGGTTCGCTGCAGCAACAACGTCATGCGCATCCCGTTCATGGCCATCATCTACCGCAAAATCGCCGGAAGCAAATCACCGCGCAGTTGCAACATGGCCCTGTGGCGCGAAGACGCCATCCGGGTAAACGGTTACGACGAGTCGTTCGAGGGCTGGGGCTACGAAGACACCGAACTGGGGCTGCGGCTCGACAACAGCGGAGTACGGCAGCGCATCATGAAGTTCAGCGGGATCGCGTTCCACCTCCACCACGAACAACGCTCCCGCGTAAACTGCCCGACAAACGAGCAGCGCTACCTGGAAAGCATCCGCGAGCACCGCACGCGATGCCGAATCGGAATCGACAGCCACCTGCCCTATACCTACACCTATCCGCCCATCATCCTGCCGACAGGCACCCAGGCCTCGGTCCGGTGAACACGACAAAACAAGTGCGGCAACCAGCAAGGTTGCCGCGCTTGTCGCTATTTCGAAAAAAGCCGTTCGAGAAGCGGCCAGTAATGATACTTACGCCGCATCTTCCATCGCCGCACCAGATTGAGCGGCTTGCGCTTCAAACCGACATGCCCGCGCTCGAGGAAGTCATCCACGGCATCGAGCACCCGCGCCGCACAACGGCCGTCGCGATGCGGCTCGTGAAACATCGTATAATCGTGAATTTCGCGCATCAGGCCGTCCGGACGGGTCAAGGCCCGCTCAATGGCCGGACCCACTTCCTGCGGTTCCCGGACATCGAGCAGATAAGGACCCGGATGCGAGTTGCGGAACGTAACAACCGGCTTGTTGAGGAACATGAACTCCAGAATAATCGACGAACTGTCGCACAACATCACATCAGACTGATTCATTGCTCCTGCATCAAAAGTATTTCCCAGAAAGGAAGCATTTGAATACTTATCGGCAATTTGCCGATACCTTCCCAGCACTTCGGGATCCGACAGTTTAGGATGGAACATAAAAATCCAGTTCCACTTCCGAGTAGCCACCAATTGCTCTACCTCTTCGACCAATATTGGAGCTGAAGTTAAAGCCTTTGTGAAAGTAGAGGAATAGAGTACTGTCGGCCGGACGGTCCGAGCACTGCTGGACTCCGCAAAATAGAGATCTGCCTTCGGCCATCCCGTTTCATAAACCCTGAAAAAGCCATATTTACTCTCCAATTCCTTGAACATTGGCGTACTACTCGGGCCTTGAGTGCAATATATGTCAAACCAGCCTCTAATCGTAAAATGATCATCCCGCCGTTCATTCCGTTTGTTAATCGGATAGCCATGAAACAGTTGAACTTTAATTCCCGGAAAAAAGTCTGGAATGTAATTACTTGGAGAGAATACTGCCAAAGGTGCAAAATCGATAACTTCCTGCACTGTTTTCAGCCGTTTTTCATCTGGCAAAAGCACATCTGGGCACCCTGTTTCAACAAACCAGACAACCACACCCCCTCGTTTTCTGATCTCTTGTTGCAAAGGGCGCAGAATGGAATAAGCATAGGGTAAAGAAACAAACAGCAAATATCTGCTCATAACAATAAAAACGCTTGAATCAATAGGATACTCGCCGGATCAGGCTACTTGCCCAACGCTGTACGGTCGCACACCCGACCGCCAGGGGCCGCAGCCAGCGCCAGCGGTCCAGCCAAAGCAGGAACAGATCGCAGCGCGAATAGTAGCGGCGCAGGTCAGCCCCCCGGCCGCGCACCTCGCGGTGAATCCAACGGGCATGCTCCGAATCCCCGCACCACGGATTGCGGCTCTTGCGGATGCAGACTAGATACCAGCGCACCCGGCTCAGCAGGCGGAAGAAGGCAAGCTGCGCGGCGGACAGCCCCGGACAGCGGGCCAACTCCGAATCGACCGCCTCGGCAAACCGGATACAGTAGTTCACATCGACATTGCACCGATTGGCCGACCCGGCCCGCTGGACATAATCATAACCCACATAATCCACAAACCGAACACGGGGCTGACGCATGCCGATCTGCATGTTGAGCAGTTCATCCTCACCCAACGGCAGCGGATGGTGGCGCAGGCGGTCGTCGAACAACGTTCGCCGGTAGAGCTTCGCCCAGAGACATACGGATATCGAGTGACTCAACGTCGCCTCCATATATCCGAAGCCGGAGAGCTCCTCCGAACGGCGCTCCCGCACGGGGGACTCGTAAGAATCCCGCACACGCTTGAAGTCGCAGCACACGATGTCGCAGCCGTCACCCTGCCCGGCAGCTGCGACCAGCTCCTTGAGGATGTCCGGCTCCCAACGGTCGTCACCGTCCAGAAAACAGATCCAGCGGCCGCGCGCCGCCCTCAGCCCGGTCTCCCGGGCCCGGGCAACGCCCTGATTCGGCGTGGTGACCACACGGATGCGCGGATCCTGCGCGGCGAACGACTCCGCAATGGGACCCGAGGCGTCCCGTGAGCCGTCATTGACCACGATCGCCTCGAAATCGCGGTAGCTTTGTGCAACCACCGATTCCAGGCAGGGCCCCAGATAGTTTTCCAAATTATAGACCGGAATGATCACCGAGATCTCCGGGCAATTGTCTGGCTGTTTCATGACCCGATATAGTTTTTCACGGCCTCTGCGATGCGCTCGCCGTCAAGTGCCGCCGAAATGATTCCACCCGCATATCCGGCCCCCTCACCGGCCGGGAACAGGCCGGAGGTTTCGGGGTGCATCAGCGTCTCCGGATCGCGCGGGATACGCACCGGCGTCGAGGTTCGCGACTCAACACCCACGACCACCGCCTGGTCGGTCACATAACCGTGCATCCGCCGTCCGAAGGTCGCTATGCCCTGCCGCAGGCTCTGCGCAATGAACTCCGGCATCCAGCGGTCGAGGCGCGACGGCACGATGCCCGGAATGTAGGAGGTCGCCGGCAGCGTTGTGCTGCTGCGCCCGGAGACGAAATCCGAGACCCGTTGTGCGGGTGCGATCTGATGCGCTCCGCCCTCGCGGCGGGCGGCCTGCTCGAAAAGCTGCTGGAACTTCAACCCGGCCAGCTCGCCCCACTCCGAACGGAGGTGGGCGAAATCCGACAGCCGCACCTCGGTCACCATGCCCGAATTGGCAAAGGGCGACGTGCGGCCGCTGGGCGACATGCCGTTCACGACCGACTGCGAGGCATCGGTCATTGCCGGGACGATGAATCCGCCCGGACACATGCAGAACGAGTAAACGCCGCGGCCCTGCTCCTGACTCACCAGCGAATAGGATGCCGCCGGCAGATACTCTCCGCGCGTCGGGCAGTGGTACTGAATCGAGTCGATGAGCGCCTGCGGGTGTTCGATACGCACCCCCATGGCGAAAGGCTTGGCCTCGAGGCGGACACCCCGGGCATGGAGCAGTTCATAGATGTCGTGAGCCGAATGGCCCGTGGCCAACACGACCGCGGCGCCTTCGATCCGCTCGTCGCCGCAGCATACGCCCCGGATGCGTCCGTCGCGCAGGATCAGGTCCGTGACCCGCCGGCCGAAACAGAAGACACCGCCGGCATCGATGATCGTCTGCCGGATGTTGCGGATGATGTAGGGCAACTTGTCGGTCCCGATGTGCGGATGGGCCTCGTAGAGGATCTCGGGGGTGGCGCCGTGGAAAACCAGCGTCTGCAGCGCCTTGTTGTAATCGCCGCGCTTCTTGCTGCGCGTGAAAAGTTTTCCGTCGGAGAAGGTCCCCGCCCCGCCCTCGCCGAAAGCGTAGTTCGAGTCGGGATCGATGCGTTCGTTGCGGTTGATCAGCGCGATGTCGCGCTTGCGCGACGAGACGTCACGGCCCCGTTCGAGGATGACGGGACGCAGTCCCAGTTCGATGAGCCGCAACGCCGCAAACAGGCCGGCAGGACCGGACCCGACAATCACCACTTCGGTGCGTCCCTCGACATTGGGATAGTCGAAATGGACGGGAGCGGGCAGCGGCTCCCGATCGACGAAAACCTCGAGTGTCAGGTTTACCTTCACCTGCCGCTGGCGGGCATCGATCGATCGTTTCACGACCCGGGCGAGGGCGATGTCGGTATCCTTGATCCCCAGGCGACGGGCGGCAAAGGCCGTATAGGTTTCCGGCTCGGCAGCCTGTCTGGGGGTCAGAACGAGGGTAATCTGTTGCGGCATATCTTAAAAAATGACATACAAATGTATGCAAAAAAGCCGAATAATCCCCTGACTCGGTTGTGTTTTCTGAATTTTTCCATATCTTTGTCGAACCGATGCGGATATGGTGTAATTGGTAGCCACGTCAGACTTAGGATCTGATGCCTTACGGCGTGGGGGTTCGAGTCCCTTTATCCGCACAAAGGAGCCTTTTTCGAGGCTCCTTTTTTTGTGGAAGCCCGGATGCAAAACAAAGCAAAATGATTGTATATCAACAAATTATCGAACAGGCTCTTTTATAACGAAAGATGCTGCCAAAAGCATCCTTGCTCCCGATTTCTGGTGGGCATTAGGGAACAAGCCCTCCAAAACAAGGCTTTCCCGGGCCATTGCTCCCGATTTAGCGCATAATACATTGAATTGCTGCACTTTGCATCGCAATAGTTTTTTCTTGTCGGCGTTTTGTTAACCTCAAAATTTTCAAAGCCATGAGACAAGAGTCTTTTACAATCCTTTTCCTGATGCGAAAGGGAAGGCCCAAGAAAAACGGGCAGGCACCGATCAGCGCACGCATCACAACCGGCGGATTCCGACAGGAAATCTACACCCAATGCGACTGTGATCCGGAGTTGTGGAACCAACAGAAGGAGCGGGCCATGGGAAAAAGCAAACTGGCCATCCAGGTCAACAACCGAATCAACGACTTCCGGATCAAGATCATCGACATCCGCAGCAAGCTGCTTGCCGAAGGTTTCGAAGCCAATGCCCTGCAAATCAAACAGCGTTACTTCAACCCGCTCAAACACACCATGATGTTGATCGCGGGGCTGGGTGATTACGTCCAACGGCGGCAGGCGGAGGTCGGCGTGCGTATCACCCAGCGGACAGCGGACAAGTACGAACGGCTGCTGCGCTATCTGAAACAGTACCTCGCCCAGCGCGGCCCGGAGGAGGATATTCCCGTCGAGCGGATGAACTACGAGTTTCTCGACGGATTCAGCCTCTTCCTGCAAACGGCACACCGCTGCCGCCACAACGGAGCCGTGGCCGTCATGGATTGTCTGCGCAACTTCGTACTCTACTGCCTGCGCAACGAATGGATTGCCAAGAATCCCTTCCGCTACTACAAACTCAAGGAGGATCAGGCGCAGGCCAAAGAGCACCTCACGGTCCGCGAACTGGAAATCCTGACCCGCAAGCAACTCGACCATCGGCTGGCCCGTATCCGTGACGTCTTTGTCTTCTGCTGCCTGACGGGGCTGGCCTTCGCCGATGCCGACCACCTGCGGAGCGAACACATCTCGCGCGACGACGAAGGACGCTGGTGGATCCACAAGCCGCGCGAAAAGACCGCCGTAATGAGCCGCATTCCACTGCTCCCGATGGCATTGGAGATCCTCCGCCGCTACGAGCACGACGCAGTCTGCCAGGCCCGCGAACGGGTGCTGCCCCTGCCGAGCAACCAGAAGATGAATGCCTTTATGAAGGAGATCGCCATCGTCTGCGGCATCGACAAGGTGCTGACCACGCATTGTGCGCGCCATACGTTCGCCTGCATGGCGGTCGAATACGGAATGCCGATCGACGTGCTGGCCAAAATCCTCGGGCATTCGAACACCAACATGACCCGCCATTACGCCAAATTTTCCGAGACGGTGATCGGCCGAGAAATGGAGGCTTTCGGCGAAAAACTGGCTTCGGCAGCCGCGGAGGGAGATTCCGGGTTGTAATAAAAGCAAGTTTATGTTTCGAGACACTCGAAACCTCCTGAATCCATCCCGCTGGTCTATTATACTTACACAGATGAAAAGTCCGAAGAATCCGAACCGCCCGCGAGGCGGCCGCCCGCCCAAACCCGAAACGGAACGACTCAAACGAAGGCTGGTCGTCTGCCTGACCGAGACCGATTACGACGCCCTGTGCCGCAAGGCACGGGTCGCCGGTCTCGTGTGTGCCGAATACGCCCGGCGCGCCCTTGCCCGGAGCATCGTCCGCGCCCGGATGACTCCCGAGATGCTCACCCTGCTGCGGCAGCTCACCGGCATGGCGAACAACCTCAACCAACTCGCCCGCATGGCGCATGTGGCCGGGTACGGACGCGATACCGCCACTTTGGCGGCGTTGGTCGATCGAATTGATGCGCTGCTCACCCGAATCGACAAACTGCCATGATTGCCAAACTCTCGAAAGGCGGCTCCTTCAGCGGAGCCGTCCAATACATTTTCGGTCCCGGGAAGGGCGCTGATTGCCTGGCCGGGATGGGCGTTCTGTTCAAGGACACGCCCTCCATCATCCGCGGGTTCGAACGGCAGGCTGCGCAAAATCCCAAGGTCTCGAAACCCGTGGGACACGTCGTACTCTCCTTTTCGCCTCGGGATGCCGCCCGATTGGACAACCGACTGCTGCTCTCCATTGCGGTGGAGTATCTGGACCGGATGGGGATCAAGGATACACAACTTATCATTGTCCACCACCGCGACCGGGAACATCCCCACCTGCATATTCTCTTCAACCGCGTGGGCAACGACGGACGGACGATCTCCGACCGCAACGACCGCTACCGTTCGGAGCGGCTCTGCAAGCAACTGACCGCCCGCTACGGACTCTACTTTGCATCGGGCAAGGAGCAGGTCAAGGAGTACCGGCTGCGCGAACCGGACAAGACGAAATACGAAATCTACCATGCCCTGTGCGATGCCGTCCCCCGCTGCCGTAACTGGGAGGAGCTGACAGCAGCCCTGCGCCGCGAAGGGATTGCCACGGAGTTCCGGATGCGCGGAGGCACCTCCGACGTGCAGGGGGTTGTGTTTGCCAAAAACGGCTACCCGTTCAACGGCTCGAAGATTGACCGGCAGTTCAGCTATTCGAAAATCGACACCGCGATGGAACGGAACAACCGACAGGCGCTTGCTCCCGAACGCCAATCGGCTCCGACCCTGACACCCTCGTTCAGCTACCTGCTGGACGATTTGCTACGTCCGAGATTTGATCCCGACGAGGCGGAACAAACCCAGCAGGAACAACAGCACAGACGCCGCGGGCGACGGCGCTAAAAAAGAATACTACTTATTAAATACGATTTCTCCGATAGACAATCCAATCAGAGTATTACCAACAATCGAGGGGCGAATAAATCCCCTCGATTCTGTTTTTATTGAGGTGAAATGATTACTTTTGTTAGAGTATATATAATCTTGCACGATGAGCACATTCGCCCAAATTCTGAATAAATTCCGCCAGGACGCCTTTTCCGAGCGTGACAAAGGATACCGTTTCGAACGCCTCATGCAGGCCTATCTGAAAACCACGACCTTGTATGCCAACCTCTTCGAGGAGGTGTGGCTCTGGACGGAGTTTCCCTTCCACGACCAGTTCGGCGGCAAGGACACCGGCATCGACCTTGTGGCCCGCACCGTCGAGGGCGAATATTGGGCCATCCAGTGCAAATGCTACGCGGCGAATGCCTTCATCAACAAGCCCGACGTGGATACATTCCTCTCTACCTCGGGCAAACGCTTCGAGACCGAATCCGGCATGACGGGATTCGTGCAGCGGCTGTGGATCTCAACGACGAACAAATGGAATTCCACGGCCGAGCAGACCATCCGCAATCAGAATCCTCCGGTAACCCGTCTGAACCTTATCGACCTCGAAAACGACGATGTCGACTGGAACAGCCTCGAACAGGGCATCTTCGGCATGGCCTCCCGGTCCAAACCCTTTGCCATACGGGAGCACCAGCAGCAGGCCATCGACCAGACCCACGCCTATTTCAAGATTGACGAAGCCACCGGCCAGCCCGCCCATACGCGCGGCAAGCTCATCATGGCCTGCGGCACGGGCAAAACCTTCACCTCGTTGCGAATCGCCGAGAACGAAACCGGGGGCCGCGGTCTGGTGCTGTTCCTCGTACCCTCGATTGCCCTGCTGGGACAAACCTTGCGGTCATGGCTGCAACAGACTCTGGAGCCGATGATGGCCGTCTGCATCTGTTCCGACCCGCAGGTCTCGAAACAGACCGAAAAGAACGACAACGACACGACGAGTGTCGTCGACCTGGCACTTCCGGCCTCGACCGACGTTCCCTCCATCGTCAAACAACTGCAACACGCCCGCCGACACAATGCCGAGGGGCTGACCGTCGTCTTCTCGACCTACCAGTCCATCGACGTCATTTCGCGGGCCCAGCAGCAGCTGCTCAAGGAGACCGGCGACGCCTTCGGCACGTTCGACCTCATCATCTGCGACGAGGCGCACCGCACCACGGGCGTTACGCTCAAGGACGAGACCGAGAGCGCCTTTGTCCGGGTCCACAACAACGACTTCCTGCGCGCCGTGCGCCGTATCTACATGACCGCCACGCCGCGCCTCTATACCGACGAGACGAAGAAACGCGCCGAAGAGAACTCCGCCGTCCTCTGCTCGATGGACGACCGCTCGATGTACGGCGACGAGATCTACCGCATCGGCTTCGGCGAGGCCGTCAAACAGGAGCTGCTCTCCGACTACAAGGTCCTCATCCTCGCCGTGGGCGAAAAGGACATTACCCCCACGTTGCAAAAGGCCCTGACCCGCGAGGACGGAACCATCGACGCGGATGACCCCTCGAAACTCATCGGCTGCATCAATGCCCTCTCGAAAAAGGTGCTCGGCGCCGACGAGGAGTTCGTCAAGGGTTCCGACCCGCTGCCGATGCGCCGTGCCGTGGCCTTCTGTTCGAGCATCAAGGCATCCAGGGCAATCGCCAACGCCTTCACCGACTACAAGGACCTCTACATGGAGGACATCCGCGAGGAGGACCGCGCCACGATGGTCGATGTCGTTGCCCATCATGTTGATGGAACGATGTCGGCCACCAAACGCGACGAGGAGCTGATGTGGCTCAAGGAGCAGCCCGAAAACGAACGCGAATGCCGTATGCTGACCAACGCCCGCTGCCTCTCGGAGGGTGTCGATGTCCCGTCGCTCGACGCCGTGGTCTTCATTTCGCCGAAGAACTCGCAGGTCGATGTCGTGCAGTCGGTCGGTCGCGTCATGCGCCGCAGCGAGGGCAAGAAATACGGATATATCATCATTCCGGTCGTGGTTCCGGCCGATGCCGAGGGCGACAAGGTGCTCGAAAACCACCCCAACTTCAAGGTGGTCTGGACCGTGCTGAACGCCTTGCGGGCCCACGACGACCGTTTCAATGCCGAGGTCAACAAAATCGAACTGTCGAAAAAGAAGCCCAAAAACATCCTCTTCTGCGGAGTCGGGGCATCGCGCAAGGACGAAGACCAGCACAGCGACGGCGACAGCAAGCCCCGCGCCGAGAGTGCCGCCGAGCAGCTCGCCACCCAGCTCTCGATGAGCTTCAACGACCTGCAGAACGTCTTCTACGCCAAGCTGGTGACCAAGGTCGGCACCAAACGCTACTGGGAGCTCTGGGCCAAGGACATCGCCCAGATTGCCGAACAGCACATCGAGCGCATCAAGGCCCTCATCGCCGACAACGGCAAACACCGCCGGGCCTTCGACCAGCTCATGCGGGGGCTGCACCGCAACATCAACCCCGGGCTCTCCGAGCAGGACGCCATCGAGATGCTCTCGCAGCACATCATCTCGCGACCGGTGTTCGAGGCCCTCTTCGAGAACTACCAGTTTGCCGCCAGCAACCCCATCTCGCGCTCGATGCAGAAGATGCTCGACCTGCTCGACGACGAGACCAAGACCGAGGAGGAGCACCAGAAACTCCAGAAGTTCTACGAATATGTCCGCACCACGGTCGGCGACATCCACGAGGCCGAAGGCCGGCAGCGCATCATCGTCGAGCTCTACGACAAGTTCTTCAAGGTGGCCTCGCCCCGCACGGTCGAGAAACTGGGCATCGTCTACACGCCGGTCGAGGTGGTCGACTTCATCATCCGCTCGGTGGGTTACATCCTGCGGCGGGAGTTCGGACGGTCGCTCTCCGACGAGAACGTCCACATCCTCGACCCCTTCACCGGAACGGGCACCTTCATCACACGCCTGCTCCAGAGCGGACTCATCTCGCGCGAGGCCCTGGAGCGCAAATACGGCCGGGAGATCCATGCCAACGAAATCGTGCTGATGGCCTACTACATCGCCTCGGTCAATATCGAGAATGTCTTCCACGACCTGATGGGCCCCGACAAGGAGTATCAACCCTTCGAAGGCATCTGCCTGACCGATACCTTCCAGCTGGGTGAAGACTTGGAACACGACAACGAGAGCCGCGCGGCATTGGAGGAGGTCTTTCCGCAAAACTCGCAGCGGGTCAAAAAGCAGCGCAATAAGCCCATCACCGTCATCGTCGGCAACCCGCCCTATTCTATCGGGCAGAAATCAGCCAACGACAATGCGCAGAACGAATCCTATCCAACGCTTGAAAGCCGTATTCAACATACTTATGTAGCTCTTTCGGAGGCTGCTCTTAACAAATCAACATACGACAGTTACATCAAGGCTTTCCGCTGGGCATCGGATCGACTTAACGAAAAAGAAGGGGGTGTAATCGGATTTATTACAAATAGCAAATGGATTGAAGCGAGTGGACTTGACGGTATGCGGAAGTGTCTCGAAAAAGAATTTTCATCAATCTATATATTTAATTTACGCGGAGCTGTCCGAGGGAGGGTTGGAGATACCGCCAAAAAAGAAGGACAAAATATCTTTGATATTATGACTGGTGTTGCCATAACTATTCTAATCAAGAAGCCGAAGGCATCCGACGAGACAGCGCGTATCTATTACCACGATATCGGCGACTACCTCTCGCGCGAGGAGAAACTGAACATCATCCGCAATCTGGGTGACATCAGCAACCCGCTGATGCAATGGGTATCCATTACACCCAACGAACACGGAGACTGGCTCAACAAGCGCAGCGAACAGTTCAAACTCTACACCCCGCTGGAGCCCGAAAAGAAGTTCGGAAAAGGGAATAAATCTTTTTTCAATGTTAATGGGCCAGCAGTAGCTTCCGGCCGAGACTCTTGGGTATACAATTTCTCCAAACAATCAGTTGAGAAGAATATGGCTGCAATGATTGACTTTTACAATCAACAACAGCAGGCCTATCAAAGAGCCGTCAAATCAAATCCCGATTTATCGGTCGAAGATTTTATCGACACCGACCCGACCAAAATCAGTTGGACGCGTTCATTGCGTAATAGTATTAAGAAAAAGATTACATACGAGTATTCAAATTCAATAATAAGAATTGGCACATATCGTCCATTTCAAAAGCAATATTTGTATTTTGCAACTGCATTTAATGAATCAATCGGCTTAAGTACCAAACTCCTCCCGACCCCTAATCATTGCAATCTAATAATTTGTGTTACAGGGAATGGAGCAAGACGCGGCTTTTCAGTATATATAACAGAAAATATCGTAGACTATAATACATATGATGGTGGATGTCAATGTTTCCCGCTCTATTGGTATGATGACAGCACGGCGGATATTGCCGACCTCTTCTCGGCCCCGCAGAGCGATGCAGACCGCTACGTCCGCCGCGACGGCGTGACCGACTGGATCCTCTCCACGGCCCGCAAGCAGTACGGAAGCCGCGTAACCAAGGAGGACATCTTCTATTATGTCTACGGCATCCTCCACGCCCCGGACTACCGCACGACCTTCGCCGCCGACCTCAAGAAGTCGCTGCCCCGACTGCCGCTGGTCGAGTCGCCCGACGACTTCTGGGCCTTCAGCCGTGCCGGCCGCAGCCTGGCCGAACTCCACCTCGGATACGAGCGTGTGGAGCCCTACGCCGGATGCCGCACCATATACTCGCCGCTGACGAACCGCGGCGACGAGATCAGCTACCTCATAGATGATAAGATGCGCTTCGGCAAGCTGGACAGCAAGACGGCCGACAAGCGCATAATCCATTACAATGCGGGCATCACGATTGAGAACATTCCGCTGGAGGCCTACGACTACGTGGTGAACGGCAAGTCGGCAATCGAGTGGGTGATGGAGCGCTATGCGGTGAAGACGGACCCGGCGAGCCGGATTGAGAACAATCCGAACGACTGGTGCCGCGAGCACGACGACCCGAAATACATCTACAACCTGCTGCTGCGCATCATCACCGTCTCGCTCGAAACGATGAAGATCGTCCGCTCGCTCCCGAAACTCAAACTGGAAGAATAAAAAAGAGATATGAAAGAAAACCAATTTTTTGAAAAGCAAACCATGTCATCATGGGTTAAAGCAAGTATTGTATCTGAATATTTCCCGAAATATTGTGTAATAATCGTCAGTAAACATAAACCAAAATGTTTGCGGTATATCGATCTATTTGCAGGTCCGGGGAAATATGAAGATGGTAAGCCTTCAACCCCTCTCATGATCGCCCAAAAATGTTATCAAAACGAAAATCTGCGCGATTCCGTCCGATTCATTTTTAATGACATGAAATATAGAGATCAACTTGAAGCGAATTTTCTAAAGGAATTCCCCAAAGGATCATTCAGACATATTCCCTTCTTTGCCGATCGTGTAGTAGGAGAAAATGACAAAGTTGATAAGTTCTTAGAAAAGAATACACATGAAGGAAAATACAACGAATACCCTTCATTGCTATTTATTGACCCATTCGGTTATAAAGGAATTAGGACAAAGGTATTGGCAGAATTTCTCAAAAACTGGGGGAATGAAATTTTTATTTTCCTAAACACAAAGCGCATTCATGCAGCATTGGAAAATAATAAGTTCGAATCGTTAATGATGGAATTGTTTCCAACCTCCTATAATGTAATAAAACAAGACAGAAAGTATAAATCAACGGTAGCAGAACGGCTACAACTTATAATTGACAATCTTGGAAGAGAGTTTCAAAAAATTCTACCCGGAACTGTCTATTATACAGCATTTAAATTTCAGGAGGAGGATATTGATACGACCAGCCATTTTATAGTCCATTTAACAAAGTCGTCTCGTGGTTTTGATCTGATAAAAACGATATATAACGATTTTGCCAATGTCGGTACCGTATTCGACGGAGTTAATACATATACTTTCGATGTCAAGCAATTCAATAATCCCGGTATTGAATTATTCGACATGAAAGAACAGAACATCGACAATCTGAAAAATAAGCTTTATCAAGCGTATACTGGAAAAACATTATCTGCATATGATCTTTTCGAAGAGCATCAGATAACAGGCAAATATTGCAGATCGCATTATGCACAAGCCCTTCGCAAGTTATGTTCAGAAAACAAGCTACAAGCCACCTTTACTGACAATAAAAACCATAGCGTAAGCGTATTAATTTCAAAAGATTGTATTCTTAAGTTTGCATAATGGCATCTTCTTCAATAGAATGGACAGACAAAACGTGGAATCCAATTACTGGTTGCACGAAAATATCCGACGGCTGTAAACATTGCTATGCTGAAGTTATGGCTAAACGTTTACAGGGAATGGGAAAGCCAAAATACATAAATGGTTTTTCAGTAACGTTACATAACGATGCACTCAATGAACCATTACAATGGTCTAACCCTTGTATGATATTCGTCTGCTCAATGAGCGATATGTTTCACAGTGATGTGCCGTTTGATTTTATTGACAAAGTTTTCGGAGTTATCAGAAATACGCCGCAGCATAATTATCAGATTCTGACAAAACGGGCAGAGCGTATGGCTGAATATTTTGCCTCTCGTACTATACCCGGTAACGTATGGATTGGCGTAACGGTCGAAAATCCAAAAGCAAAAAATAGAATAGACTACATCCGCAATCTCAAAGCATCCGTTCGATTCATCTCTTGTGAACCTTTGCTCGAAGATCTGGGAGAATTGGATCTCTCAGGTATAAATTGGATCATCGTAGGTGGTGAAAGCGGAGTGCAGGCGCGGCCCATGAAAGAAGAATGGGTCTTGAATATTAAACGACAAGCCGACAAGAATAACATTCCTTTTTTCTTCAAACAATGGGGAACATGGAGTGTTGATGGAATCAAAGGGAATAAAAAAATCAATGGCAAACTGCTACAAGGGAAAATAGTTCAGAATATGCCTAATGCAAAAAAGCATGAAGCTATAACGAAATAATTATGCTACATGCCGGATATAGATAATTTCACCCGCGAGATAGAGTGCATCTACAAGGATGAACGATACGCTGTCCGCGATAATGGAGCTGTCTTCCGCTATCCGCGTGATGGAAGGCGCCCGCGCAAATATGACAACTTCTGGACATTCGGGAAGCCCAATATCGTGCATGGCTATATGGAAATCGCATCTGTTCGGATCCATGCCATTGTTGCCACCGCATTCCTCGGTCCCAAGCCCACCAAAGAGCATGTGGTTGACCATATTGACACAAATCGTCGGAATAACCGAGTGGAAAATCTACGGTGGGTTACGCGGCTGGAAAATATACTCGACAATCCCATTACGCGGAAGAGAATCACACTGCGCTGCGGCAGCATCGAAGCGTTCCTGGCAAACCCTTCTATGCTGCGGGAAAATGAATTGCCGCCCGACCTCAGATGGATGAGAACCGTAACCAATGCAGAGGCGCAAGTAAGTAAAAAACGTTTGTTGGAGTGGGCCGAGAGCGATAAAGAGCCCTCCGGAGGTTCTTTGGATGCATGGGTTTTCGATCCATCCGAGAAATCCACCTCATATTCTCAGCAATCCCAGATTCCGACACACGAGACTCAAGCAGATTTACTCACCGAAGAAGGTCAATTAAGCACATGGGGATATAAGCAACCGGTCTTCCAGGAAAATGATCAAGCCAACGTGCCTCAAAACAAAGAGGAAGAAGAGAGAAACCCCGATCTTTTATTATCTCTGACTCCCGGAGCAGCTCAGGTCAAGGTGTTTTTTGACGACAAACCTTGCGAATATCCATGTACGCCACAACATTTCGCCGGGAATCCTTTGGCGGCGTATGCGGCCAATCTGACTGATGACGCCGTTTTTTGGCGCAATCAAGATGGAGATCGCGCATATTCAGTTGCAAAATACGCTTATTCGAACGATGGAAATTCTTTGATTGTAATGTCGCGGGCTGCATATATATGGAAGGAGCAAGCGGACGGCGACTATAACCCCGTTTCAATAACACAACTCGGGCCTGATGAGTATGACAAAGACGACCTGCCGTGTTCACTTACCGAGGTAACTTACGAACAAAATCTGTTCGTACACGAAAGAATTGAACCAGGATTCCATCCCAACGAATATTTGGAAGAAATATTTACGAAAGAAATTTCGTAATACATCTATCCTATCTTGAAATCGCTATTTATACTTCATAACTGATGATTCTTACTTCGATGACATACAAAGAGATGTACGATCATCTTGCCGCTGATTTGCCCAAAATTCAGTTTAAAATGAATATGCTTTTTTCAAAAGCAGTTAAGATATTTAGAAAAACAGTTCGATTTCCTGCATGGCAACTTTATGACTATAAGATTCCCTCAACCAATAATCAATATGTTATTTTCTTTTATGCTGAAACGCGAGCCAATGTAGAAAACCCAGAAGCCAATTATTTCTGTATTCTCTTTGACCAGAATAAAAGATTTATCATTAAAGGATATGCCGGTGCATACAAACACACTCCGGACAGTCCCATAACGGGTATTCGACAGATTCATGCGTATACAAGTCATTTCTTAGAACGCTATAATGAACGTTTTTTGAAAAATCCGACTCTCTCCTCCAATGAAATAGCATTACGATATTTGTCCCGCAACAAGACAATGATGCCTCTTCAACAGAATAGTGAGATCAACAGGAACCATGAGCAATATGGTGTAACCGGACAATACGCCTTTCGCGTCAGAGATGGGATATGTTTTGCGCAATCGTTAGTAAGTGGTATAAAAAGTGAAGATGGAGACAGACACAAAGATAAAGTGGATGCAATGCTTATCTTATTTACAACGTTCATGGTCGAATCGAAAATGTCCGATATTCAACGGGCTGCAATAGAAAAAGAGCACTGCGAAAAATGGGTACAATTCTGTTTGGATTTTGACAAACAAGCCAAAGATGGTGTAATCACATTATCACTTGAGCCATAAGATCATCTTTCGAATGTTCTCCTTTGCCACAAAATACACAACATAATAGAAATCAAAACATGAAAACCATCTTTATTACCGGCGGCTCCACCGGAATCGGAGCCGCCTCCGTACGGAAGTTTATCGCCGAGGGCTGGAATGTCGGCTTTATGGACATCAACACCCAAGCGGCCCATGCTCTCGTGGATGAGCTGAACTGCCCCGATCGACTGCTCTTCACCGAGGGCAACACCCGCACGCGGAGTGACATCCGCCGGGCGGTCGAGAATACCGTCGCCAAGTTCGGCACGCTGAACAGCGTTTTTGCCAATGCCGGTATCCACAGCTGCAACACGATTCTCGACATTGCCGACGAGGAGCTCGATCTGATGATTCAGACGAATATCTACGGCACGGTCAACACCCTGCGGGAGGCCATATCGCCGATCATCGAGGCGGGCGGCGGCTCGATCGTCATCAACGCTTCGGACCAGTGGTTCGTGGGCAAGGCGCACAGCTTCGCCTACGGAATGACCAAGGGGGCCCTCGGGCAGATCACCCGCAGCCTGGCCATCGATCTGGGGCCAAAGAACATCCGGGTCAATGCCGTATGTGCCGGCACGATCCGCACGCCGCTGGTCGATAATCTGTTCGTGAAGTTTGCCGAGGAGAACCACTGCAGCGTCGAGGATTACTGGCGTAAGGAGAATGCACTCTACATGCGCGGCAGCGCCGGCCAACCCGAAGAGGTGGCCGAGGTGGTCTACTTCCTCGCATCGGATGCCTCGAGCTTCTGCACAGGCTCCCACTACCTGGTAGACGGCGGTCTCGTAGCCGGTTAATCGTTCTAATTATCCGAAACAGTCCATTAGACCCGCATGAATTGCAATTCATGCGGGTCTAACTATATCCTCCTCCACCGACCTGTCGAAACAACCTCCCATATCACCCCGGAATTGGATAAATATTCAATCCTGGATTTAGAGATTTACAGAAATCTGGAATTCTGTAAATCTCTAATAAACTACCGGCATAGTTACCTCGATCGTTGCTCTTTCAGCCGCAGTAAATGCCGTTGGGGATCGAATCCGTCTGCCTCGCCACTTGCTTCCCCAGCCCGAATGGCTGCCGACAAGACTGCCAACCGGTAATCTTGTTCCATGTCATGCTGTTTTGGCCGATCCAAAGTCGCAGACTCCGACCGATATTTTGAGATGCAAACCTTTTTCATAAACTTAACCTATTCCATAACTTGCCGATACCGACAGACAAATATAAACAAACGGGATTTCACAACATCAAAAACAGGAATCACCCCATCGCCTTCCATCTCCGAAATCTCAATATATTGCGATTTATATACGCATCTTGCCAAAGTCCATAACAAAAAGCGTCATACTCACAATATAATGCGAATATAAATTGTTTTTACTAGGATAAAACATTATTTTTGCATAAAATCACAATATAATACGAATATGAACACATTGGGCAACCAAATCAAGGAGCGCCGGCACCTGTTGAAGATCAAGCAACAGGAGTTGGCCGATCTGGCCGGAGTAAGCATCAATACGGTCGTTGCCGTGGAACGAGGATCAGGCAATCCGCGGATGACCTCCCTGCTCGCAATATGCAACGTGCTCGGGCTGCAACTGGTTGCTCAATTAAAGGATTTGAACCATGAGACGGTGTGAAGTTTACATGCACGGAATAAAAGCCGGAGTTTTGACCGAAGAGGACAATCGCACGTTTTGTTTCACCTACGACAAGGCCTATCTGCTCAACGAAAAGAGCGGACCCGTCAGCCTGACGCTTCCGCTCCAGGCCGAACCCTACCGTTCGAACGTACTCTTTCCCGTATTTGCAAACATGCTCTCCGAAGGAGAGAATCGGCAGATCCAGTCCCAACTGCACCATATAGATGCCGAGGACGATTTCGGCATCCTGCTGGCCACATGCCAGTTCGACACCGTAGGTGCCATTACCGTAAAACCAATTGAGCCATGAAAAAACTGAACGTCTGCCCGTCAACCCTGCAAAAGGGATATGACACCTACTCGCCAGCGGCACGGAAGGCGCTGTTCGACGGTCGGGAGGTATCACATATCTTTGCGGGGCCCAGCCCGGATGCGGATTCGCCGGAAGCCTTTGACGCCATCAGAAACGTGGGACGCATATCGCTCTCGGGGGCACAGCCCAAATTCTCGGTTGTTATGGACGAGTTTGATACGCTGCGGTATGCCCGTGAACGGGAGCAGGGGCTGTTCATTCTGAAACCCCGGCCCACCGGCTATCACATCATCAATCGGGAGTATTGCGCGGCCAATGAGCATGTTACAATGCAGATTGCCTCCCAGGTATACGGCATCGAGACGGCAGCCAATGGTCTGTGTTTTTTCGACAACGGAGAACCGGCATATATTACGCGCCGGTTCGATGTCCATAACCGGGGGAAATACAAGCAGGAGGATTTCGCGGCCCTGCTGGGATATACCAAAGACAACGCAGGAGCCAACTACAAATACGACAAGGCCAGTTACGAAGAGTGTGCCGGGATCATCCACCGCTATGTTAAAGCAGCATTGGTCGATATCCAACGGTTCTTCCGGCTCATCCTGTTCAATTTCGTTACGTCGAACGATGATGCCCATCTGAAAAACTTTTCCCTGATCGAATACAACGGGGAGTATCGGCTCTCCCCGGCCTATGACCTCGTCAATACAGCGCTGCAACTGCGGGAGCCCCGGATATTCGCCCTCGACAAGGGGTTATTCAGAGAGGGTATGGCCTTCTCGGACACCCGCACCATCCGGCACACCGACTTTGAGGAGTTCGGACGACGCATTGGACTTCCGGAAAAGGTGGTTAGGAAAGAAATCGAACTGTTCCTGTCCGACCAGCCTTTAACCTATGAATTGCTGGAACGTTCGTTCCTTTCGGAGGAGCTAAAAAAGCAATACAGGCAAACGTTCGACTACCGCCGTCGAATGCTCGGTTTTTAAGTCGTGCCGACCCAATCGTGGGAACGAAAGGCCATAACAGAAGTGTAAAATACAGCCTGTTATTGCAAAATTTTCCGCATTTGGAGAATTCCGGGATTTTTACTACTTTTGCATTGTCTGACAGGAAGATACAGACGCGATGCAACGCTGCGCAGAAAACCGGTGGGCAAGGCGGTAACCGGACCTTGAAAGTTCGCTTAATATTCTGATATACAGATAGGTTTCTATTATGTCGGAGTACCCTTATCCGCACAAAGCGACTGCAGCGGGCGAATCCTTGGATTCGCCCGCTTGTTTTGTAAAAAGGAGACAAACTTCAATTTCTCGATTTAATTCGTTATATTTACATAACAATATCCATTACAGATAAATCGAGCCCTTCTTCGAAAAAAATATCCCCAACCAATACTTCACATGAAACACATTTTACTTTGCGCACTGTTCGGATCAATTGTCAGCGGCCTTTCAGCCCAAGAACAGCAAGGACAAATAGACTCGATCTATTACAACGAATCGGGAACAGCCACACAAAATCCTGCGTTTGCCGATTATCTGCGAATCGCATTTTATCCTGCCGACTCTACTGCAGACAAAAGATTCAGGGATTTCTATATGACGGGAAGAATCCGAAGGGAAGGCTGTTTCCTTCAAATCGACACGTTGGACGACCGCAGGAGCAGATTTGACAAAACGAATAAATCATATTACCCCAGCGGGCAACTTCATGAAGAAATGTACTATTCAAACGGGCATCTCGAAGGAGAGTATAAACAATATGATGAAACCGGGGAACTGAGACTCGAAGCCTTCTATTTTTCCGGAAACCTTTCCGGCCTGCATAAAACCTATCAAGAAGACGGTAGTTGCCGAATTGTAGAATACGATTCAGGACTACCGATCCATGACTGGTATTTGTTAGCAGACCAACAAGGCAATATGCTCAAGTTTCGAAGCGCAGACAATTCGCTCATCTGGGAAACCCCAGCCATTGCTGAACGGTTCACCGATTACCGGGACGGGAAGCCTTGGGAGGTGTATTACAAAAACGGACTGACCATTGCCTTAACGAGTTCGGTTGTCCGGGACTACGGCAAATGGCACAGAATTGATCTCCGGCTCTCAAACAATTCAACAACTCCGATCGAGTTCGCTCCGGAGATCAACATCACAGCCTATTCGGTAGACGATCTCAACCAAACAAATAATCTGCCGGTTTGGTCGTACAATGCATACATGAAAAAAGTAAAACGCGCACAGAATTGGTCTGCGGCTCTCATGGGAATCAGCGAAGGAATGGCCATGGCCGGAGCCGGCTACTCAACTTCAACGACCTACGGATACAGTTCAAATGGAAGTTACTCGACATATACCACAACAACATATAACCCGACAGCGGCATACCAAGCCAACATGGCATCACAACAGCGAATCGCTAATTTCAGCCAAGCATTGCAAGATGAACAAAACATCAAAGAAATGGGCTACCTGAAGAAAAACACAATCTATCCCGGGGAAACTATATCCGGATTCGTCCATGTCGAGTGGAAAAGAGGGAACCGGGTTGTTTTCATCATCAATATCGAAGGCGCAGAATACCTATACGAATGGATGTTCGACCGGAAAAGTACTTATTTAATCAACGAATGAATAATAAACACTACTTCCGTATATAGACAATAAGAAACATTCATTCTTCAGGCTAATGCGCACCATAAAACCTGGATCAAGATGACATAACATATTAGAATTCTCTTTATCCGCACAAGGCTTGTGACAGGCGGACCATCGCATCGCGGCGTCCCCGACTCTCCGCAGAACGGCCGTTATTCGAGTCGTCGGCAAACCGTCGTCCCAACGATAGATGGATCCTCTTGCCATATCGGCCAGGTCTTCCGGGAACCGTGTCGAAAAGCCACAAAACAAAGGGTGAATCCTGCATGCGGATCCACCCTTTGTTTTCCAGAGAGTCGTCTACTCGACAGCCTTGCACTGCTCCGATCCGGAGATCCCGATCGCCGAAGCCGGGAAGAAGGGTACCTGCTGCTTCGTCGCTGCCGAAGCCGCCGGCGAGAGTTCGTTGCCCTCGGCATCCACAAGCTGCACCATGGTATAGGGTCCGACGAAGTAGTCCAAAGAGGTGTAACCCTCCGCAATCGGCAGGTAGTAATATGAGGTGGAGCCGGTCCTGCGTTCATAGAGTTCCAGGCAGGTGATGGTGAAGTTCACCCCGCTGGTCAGCGAGCCGTTACGTCCGACCATGGTCGCCTTGCCCGGTTCATCCTCGCTGTATGTCGCCACCAGATTGGAGGCATTGGTCGAATTGACAATTCCATAATCGCTACCGGTATCCCGATCGACATATCGGTTGGCCAGATAAATCGTTCCGGTAGAGGTCGTATAGAGATCCGCCTGATTTCCGGTCACCCGCAGGTTGCCTCCGGAATAGGTAGCGGCAATATCCACCAGATTGGCATATACCGTATATCCCCATCCGTTGATCTTGAAACTCGAATTGATGGCATTGGGCTTGATCGTGATGTAGAACGTATAGGATGTCCCGCTCGTCTCGGACGACGCACTCGTAACGGCCCATTTGCCCAGCCAGCGTTTGTACAGATCATTGGTGTTTTCAGGCAGCAACGACGCATCGACCGAGAAGGGAACCGCAGTCACCGACGTCGTGGAGAGGATCGAGCCCTCGGATACGGCGCAACCGAAGACAATCGCCACATATTCGTCGTAGAAGCTCGGATAGTTGAGCGTGTAGGAGCCATCGCCCTGATAAAGCATCTTCTTCGCGAACTCGTTCACGTCGTCGCCCGATCCGATCTGGCTGTTGAGCGCACCGACCAACTCCTGGAGCAGTTTCTTCTCCCGGTAGGTCTCGTACTCGGAGCGCAGCATGGTCCCGATGTAGTAGTATTCGGTGTTGTTCGACGGCTTGACCTCGACGGTCGCGCTCTTATAGGTCTTCGACTCCTCGGGAACCACCACATCAAACGTGATATCGGAACGAATCGGCTCCGGCGTCATGATCTTGAAATCGGCACCGTTCGCTTCGGCGAAATAGTATTCATCCATAAAGTTGAAATCCTGCGCCGTCACACCGTCAATCGTGATCGGCTCGTAGAAACTGATTCCCGTCTTGGTGTAGATGAACGGAGCGTACACCGTATTCTGGTCGTCGATACGGATCGCCAGCCGGCGGTTCGTGCGCACTGTAGAATAGGTCTTGCCGTTCACCACACACGAATAGGAGCTGAACTCCATGTCCGCGGCACAGTTCTGATAGGTCTCCACTTCGGTGGCCCAGTCGGCATCCGAAGGCATGGGGGTCAGGATGTATGAGTTCCCCGAAATGATGCCGCGCAGACGGATCCGTTCCGGCGAGGTCTCCATCACCATGAACTTGTAGTCTCCCTCCATGCCCTTGTAGGTGGAGCCCAGACCGTCGGGATTGCGCGGATGCACGAAATAGTTGATCACCGAGTTCTTCGTATCGAAATTGAGCGTCACGCCCAAATCCTCACCAAGCGAATAGAGGCTCGTTACGGCCGTCGAAGGATCGGTTTCGGTCTCGGACGCAATGGTAACCTGTCCGTCGGCGAATTTGAAGAATACATTATAGCCTCCAAACTCCTGCGTTGCCGAAGGGAAATAGCGGACATGCCATCCGTTCGGAGCGCTCTCGAGAGCCGCTTTCGCCTCAACCTTGGCCGCCTCGATACGTTCCGAGGCTGACTTGTCAAACAAGTCCTCCTCATCGAACAGGCACGAGGTGCACAGCAAGGGAAGCGCCAGAAATGATATGATCGTTGTTCTTTTCATATGCGTTGATCGTTTGTTCTGAAACCATTCAATTAATCGGTCTAGTCGAGCGACTCGAAATCAAGGTAAGGAGCCTCTGCGGCACGACGCAATACGATATCGCGCAACTCGTTGAGATCGATGTTCCAGCTGTTCTTCATGTAGTTGTAGACGATCTCGAATTTGGCCTCGATTTTCTCCCGGCCACTGCTTCCGGCCGTCGTCAGCATCTCCTCCCACTCCTCGGCCGAACGATTGACATAGAGCGAAATCAACTCGACGAAATCCTCGCTGTCTGCTTTCGAGGCATAGGGCGAAATGAATCCGTCCTTGAGTGCCATCTCATCGGACGTATAGATCTCGAAGCACTGGTCCTGCACATAGTCCGGGCCGGAGATCTCTGCAAAATCGGTCGAATAGGGCTTCGTCTGATTGAGGATGTGTCCGAACTCATGGTGGAGCGTCTTGAAATAGGAGGTCTTCGCATTGACGGCCGTGGGCACCAACCCATCGACGTTATACAGCGTGATCTTGGCCCCCGCCTCGGCCGTTCCGAGCACCAGCGACCCGTTGGTCTTGTAGGCATACGACCCGACCAGATAGAGGATCTTCGGGAAATAGGCCTTGATGAACTCCGTATCGCCCGTAATCTCGTTGTAAGCCTCCAGACACATGTGGAGCACCAGCTTGGCCATGGCGACGGACTGTTCGTAGCTGGCCGGCGTGAGGTAATAGTCCATGCTCGACTCGATATCCTCGAACCGATACTTGAACAGGATGTTGTATGGCTCCACATAGTTGCGCGTGAGCCAACGGTCGAAATCATTCTCTTCGGTAGTTGCCTCCCGGACCACGCTGGTGGAACTCAGCTCATCATCGTCCGAACAGGCGGAAAAGAAGAGCGATACGACAGGGAGCAACAGGATGATCAGATATCTTTTCATATGCATTCGTTTTTAATTTCTCGGGTTGGGGGTCAGACCGGCCGCAATAACATCGGACGGGAGCTGCAGGGCGCGGCGGGGATCGGGCGTTCCGTCCTCGTCACTGATCTGATCGGTAATCTGGAGCACGGTTTCATCGTCCTCGTCGAGCGTGTACCGGTAGACCGTTATACCGAAGCGGCGCGTATCGAACCAACGCATGCCCTCATGCAAGAACTGGTAACGGCGCATGAACAACAGGGCCTGGAGCATGCTCTCCTGCGTGCTGCCCTTCTCCAGCGCATTGTACGGAGGCGCGAAGAGTTTCTTTTTCGGGTTGAGCGTCTGCGGACTTGTCTCCGAGGTCTTGCCCACGTAGAGCTCCGAATAGTTCGAATAGGTCTCCGTCGCCCACTTTTTGATCGACTCCTCGGTCATGGGCGTGAATCCCGACGAGAAGAGATTGGAGGCATACATGTTCATGTCGGCCAATGCACTGTCCAGAGCCGAAGGATCCTCCTGCATCTTCATGACATAGGCCTCGGCACGGTTCAGGAGCGCCTCTTCCATGCAGAACAGAACGGACACGGCCTTCGAATAGCCGGTTCCCGCCACCGGGTCCGTATACTGGAACGTATACCAGATACGCGGCAGGATGTACTTTCCGGACGATGCAAGCACCGCATGACCGGCCTTGAAATAGACACTGTTGCCCCAGGGACCGCCATACTTGGGCTGTACGGTTTCATAGGTACCCTGCAGTTTACCGTGTGCATAGCGGCCGGCCGTCGTGTACCATCCGAACACCGTTCCGGCGCTCGAAGTAGCCGCCTGAACGAGGAAATTGGCCGAACTCGACGACTGTACGTATGCCTGATGGCGACTTGTGCCATTCGGAATCGCCGCAATGGCATCGTAATCCCGCAGGAGCGAGGTCGGATTCGAGGTCAGCGCCTCCGTCGCATACTTGATCGCATTGTCCCAGTCCTGGATGAAGAGGTAATAACGCGAAGCAAAGCAGCATGCGGCCTTGTAGTTGAAGTGATACTTCGGCACGGCATAGGAGGTGTCATCGATCAGAGGGATGCCCTCCTCGATGTCCTTTCCGATCATTTCGTAGACCTCCCTGAGCGTACCCCGGTCATAGCGCGGATTGAGATCGGTCTCGGCATGATCCATATAGGGGATGCCCAGATAGTTGTCGGCCGTAGCGGGATTATAGGGCATGCAGAAGAGGTTGGCCAGCACAAAGTGCGAATAGGCCCGGCACAGCAGGGCTTCGCCCTTGCTGGCCTTCAGACTTGCCGTCGTGGCTCCGCCCATCTCCTCGATGGCCGAAAGGGCCTGATTGGCATTGGCGATGCAACCATAGTTGGCACTCCAGATGTTTCGCGGAGAGTCGTTGCCGGTAGTCACATTCTCCGCCCACTCGTAGACATCCTCGTAGAACTGACTGTAGTTCTTGGTAATGCCCCGATCGCAGACGTTGTCCGACGACAGCTCGGCCACGATCTGATAGCTTCCGGATCCGCTCACGTAGGCCGAGACCAGAATGTTGGCAATCTTCTCTTCCGAATCCAATGTCGTGCGCAGGTCGGGATTCTTGTCGAGGAAATCGCCGCAGGACACCGAAGCCAGGGCGAAGGCCAGACTGCTCAGATAACAGATGATATTTCGTTTCATATCCTTTCAATTTTAATTACAAACCGATTCGAACCGTCAATGTGAACTGGCGGGGAACAGGAGCTGCGACACCTCCGGTGTTGTAGAACTCCGGATCCTGACCGTTGAGCTTCTTGTCCGCATAGATCAGGAACAGGTTCGTTGCCTGCAGCTTGAGCGACAGCGACGAAAGCCGCAATTTCGAGATGAGCCGCTTCGGGAAGTCATACGACAGCGAGATCTCCTTCATGCGGATGAAATCGCCCTTGGCGATGCGGGCCGTCGAATAGTTGTAGGCGCTGTAGCCATACTTGAGCGAGGAGTTCTGCTGCAGCTGCCGCTTCGATGCAATTGCCGGAACATTCGTTATCGCCTCGTCACCGGCCACCATCCAGCGGTTCTTGAACTCGCGGGGCATGGCGTCGAGGTCCGAATAGTACCCGTCGAATACGGGGTTGAGTCGAACCACATTGCCGAACGAATAGGTCATGAAGACATTCAGCCGCCATCCCTTGTACTGGAACGTATTGCCGAAGCTGCCGAGATCCGTCGGATCGACCGGTCCCGAGTAGACCAGATTCGTCCGCAGGTTCTTCTCGTCACTGTCCTGGAAATCGAACGAATCGGAGCTCACCTCGCCCTCGGTATTGACCACCTGCGGCAGACCGGTCTCGCTCAACCCGGCATACTGGAACGAGAAGAGCGAACGGGCCGGATAACCCTCCATCGTGAAACCGGTTCCCGAAACCAGCGTCATGGCCCGGGTCGAGGTCTCCAGTTTGGTCACCTCGTTGTGGATGTGCGAATAGATGAAATTGGTCGTCCAGCTGAAGTTCTTCGTCTGGATGTTCTTGGTCGAGAGGCTGATCTCGACGCCGTTCGATTTCATCTCGGCCACGTTGCCGTACTTGGAGACCTCACCGCCAATACCCTGCGTCGTCACGATGCCGATCAGGTCGAAATTGTTTCGTTTGTACCAGTCGAAGGCCAGGTTGATCCGGTTGTTCACGAATCCGGCATCAAGACCGAGGTTCAACTCGTGCTTCTTCTCATAGGTCAGCTGTGCATTCTCAAGACTCGACACCTTGAGGGCAGGTTCGCCGTCGCCGCTGGTCGGGCGCCACGGGGTTACCGACTCGATGACGGCCAGTGAATTGGTGACATACGACGGACCGCGGTCAGCCGTAAGCGAATAGGAAGCCTTGAGTGACAGGTGGGACATTGCCGGACGGATCTTGTCGAAGAAGCTCTCCTCATGAACGTTCCACGCACCGGAGATGTTCCATGTAGGGAGCCAGCGAGCCCGGCGGCTCCGGCCCATCTTGTTGGTACCTTCGTAACGGTAGGTGCCGTTGATCGTATAACGGCCCTTGTAGGAGTACGTTCCATTGAAGAAGAAGGCCACTTCACGGTAGAACGTATCGCCGATCGTATAATAGTTGCTGAGGTTCTCGGTCCCCTGCTTGAAGGCCAGATAATCGTAGTAGGGCTCCATGCCGTTGCTGTACTGGAGGCCCCAGCCGCGGAACCACGTGTTGTGGCGGTCGATCTTGTTCGCCGACATACCGCCATAGAGGTTCACGATGTGCTTTCCGGCAAAGGTCTTGTTGTAGGTGGCCGATACACGGAAATCGTACGACATCATCTCGTTGTCGGTCCGTTCGAAGAAACCGCCGCGCGGCAGAACGGAAACCGGTACGGCATAAGGATTGTCCGGATCCGTATACAGATACGGGTTGTTGTCCCGGACGGTCGTCGGTTCGATGGTCCGATAGGCGACCGCCTGATTCGACGCCTCCGTAATGTTGTGCTCCTGAACGGAAGCCTGATACTTCACGGCGCCCAGAACGGCCAGATCCAGACCCGCCACGGGCGACCATTTCAGCTCGCCCTGGAACTTGGTCTCAACCACCGACAGATCGATGTAGTTGTTGTCCAGTTCGTGCAGGATGTTGAACGGGGCGTAATTGCGCGTATAGAACTCCCTGGGATCAAGCGTGCGCGACGTGTTGAGCGCATAGGAGTAGGGGTTGATATCGAACTCGCGCTTGACCTCGCCCGTCACGTAGTTGGTCGCCGACGAAAGGGTTCCGGGAGCCTTCTGCTTGCGGTAGGATCCGTTCGAGATCAGATTCAGCGACAGATTCTTGAAAATATTGAACGTCGCATTGATGTTCGCCGTATAGCGCTCCACCTTGCTGGTCTTCGTCCACCCGGGATCCATCATGGCACTCAGCGACGCATAGTACGAGGACTTCTCCGTACCCGAGGTGAGGCTGACCGAATGGGTATGCATGACGTTGTTGTTGAACAGCTCCTTGAACCAGTTGGTGTTCCGATACTCGGCAGCCCGCAGATAACCGGCGCGGCTGGCTTCGTCGTTACCCAACTGTCCGGCGGCGATCATCTGGTACATGCGTCCGAACACACCGCTCTCCGAGTCGGTCATCGTCTCGGCCAGGTTGAGCCAGCCCTTTTTCTGCATATCCATGTAGACCGACATCTGGTCCTGCGAATTCATGATGTTGAAATCGCGATAGGATGGAATCATGCGGTAGGTGAATTCACCCGTATAATTGATGGAGCTCACCCCGGCACGACCCCGTTTGGTCGTGATGACGATCACACCAGCCATGGCTCGTGCTCCGTATATCGAGGTTGCCGATCCGTCCTTGAGGATGTTGAAACTTTCGATGTCTTCCGCATTGAGTCCGGCAATGGCCGAAGCGATCAGCGTCGTAGCGTCACCCGAAGAGAGGGCATCGGCATCGATATCGACGATATCCTCCATGATGACACCGTCCACAACCCACAACGGCTTGGAACTGCCGTAGATCGACGTGGCTCCGCGGACTCGGATCTTGGGGGCAGTACCGAACGTACCGGAGACGTTCTGCACCGACACGCCGGCCGAACGACCTTCCAGACCTCGACTGATGTCGGCCATACCGGCCAGTTTCACGTCGTCGGCGACCAACTGGTCGGCGGCACCCGTAAACAGACGCTTGTCCATCTGCGTCATACCCGTTACCACGACCGCCTCGACATTCTGGGCATCGGGTTCAAGCTGTACCCGAATATTGGCTGCGACATCGACATCCTGGGTCTTGTAACCCACATAAGAGATCTGGAGTTTTCCCGTCTGGGGCACTCCCGAAAGTTCGAACTCTCCTTTGACACTGGTAGAAGTACCAATTGTCGGGCGATCCTTGACAACCACGGTAGCACCAATGATCGGTGTCCCGGTCTCATCGATGACCAAACCCTTGACCGTCTGCGTTTGGGCCGAGGCTGTCATCAAACAAAAAACCGCCAATAACGATAAGAGAAGATTCTTTACCATAGGCAGGAATTTAAAAAGGATTAATATAAAGGGAACAGGATAATAAGGTCAAGAGCCTCCCTTTTTCAGGAGGTAGCGGATCCTCGAAAACAAGATGAAACAGGCTCCCGGTCGGGATCTATTCCGTCCATGTTTCTCTTCTCCGGCGAATCATTGCGGCTCCTTCCATGCACTTTTCGCAGCATAAAAGGGAAGAAGAGAAAAACAGTGTCAGCAACTCGGTGCTGACACGAGCCCTGTCTCCGGACTCAAAGGAAGAACTGACGGCCTTAAGGACAAGGTCGCAGAAGCACATGTCCGCCATCGAGACGCAGGCATGTGAAATGGAACGGAATTCCGAAGGTACGAAAGAGGGCGAAAAAAGGCCAAATCGCCGCTCATAACCCCTTAAATGGCCCTCAACTGATTCGGCAAGGGGGGGGGGAATTTTTAGATGCTTTTTCTACATAGGAAAGAACTGTAGCCGGCACGCGATAAACAGGACGACGGAAGATTCCTATCATCGGCATCGCAGCAGAAAAGCCATGGTTTCTTTCCATAAAAAGCGAATAAGCATGGACCCCTAAAGGATCCGTCATAAGACAAAGTTAAAAAAATTATTTCCACAAAAACAAATTTTTTGCATCCAAAAATGATACGATCTGAACTTTTTTGTCCAATACGGGCCCACAGAGGAACTGTGCGCACCCGCTGTCGGAACGAAAGAAACCAATCGTCCCGGGCCCGTTCGGACCGTCTGCGACAAGAACAAAAGACTCCGGTCCCCCCGAAACGCGCAGCCGCCCACTCTCAAAAAAAGCAGCTGGAAATTCCAGCTTCTCCGTAAATTTTCTATTTTTGTATGAACAGAACCAAATCCTACCGACAGAGTTTAACCAAACCATGAAACTCGTTTTCGACATCGAATACCGTACCCGCTGGGGAGAACAGCTCGTTCTGCTGCTCGGGAAACGGAAAATCGCCATGCGGTATACCGACGGCGGCATCTGGCGCACGAACGTCGAGATACGCTCCGAAGCCGAAACGTTCGAATACCGCTATGCGGTCGAACGCGACAACGCGCAGCCCCGTACCGAATGGTATCCCCACACGCTCCGTCTCGCGGAGTTCTCCGACTGCAGGGTGCTGCGGATCCACGACCGCTGGCTGGATATCGACTCCGACACACCGTTCCGTACGGTGGCCTACACCCGCGGCATCTTCGCCCGCCGCTCCTCATCGCCGGTCACAAAACGCCACAAGGGAGACAAAGCCGCCCCTCAGGCTGTCTTCCGAATGATCGTTCCTGCACTGTGGCCCGACGAAACGCTGGCCATCGCCTCCGACCGTCTCGACAACTGGCAGCGGATCGTCCCGTTCAACGACACCCGTTTCCCCGAGTGGGAACTCTTCCTGGCCCTTCCCAAAGGGAGCGAATACAAATTCCTGATCGCCGACCGCACGACCCTCACCCCCATTCTGTGGGAGGAGGGGGCCAACCGCATCTGGGCCGGAATGCCCCCGGAGGGCGAACGGCTGATCGAGGCCTCCCTGCAACCCCGCATTCCGGAACGGCACTGGCGCAGCGCCGGCACGGCCCTTCCCGTCTTCTCACTCCGTTCGGAGCAGAGTTTCGGTGTCGGCGAATTCCTCGACCTGAAATTGCTTGTAGACTGGGCCGTCGCCACGCAACAACGCGTGATCCAGCTCCTGCCGATCAACGACACCACGATGACCCACACGTGGGAGGACTCCTACCCCTACAACGCCAACTCGACCTTTGCGCTGCACCCGCAGTTCATCCGGCTGACCGAAGCCGGCGTCGAGGAGGATGACGCATACCGCAGCCTGCGCAACGAACTCAACGCACTTCCCGAAGTGGACTACGAACGGGTGAACAGCACCAAGCTGCGGCTGCTACGCGAAGCCTTCGCCCGCCACGGGGCACGCACGGCGGACCGCCGCGACTACCGGGACTTTCTCGAGGTCAACCGCGAATGGCTGCTGCCCTATGCGGCCTTCTGCTCGCTGCGCGATGAATACGGCACCGCCGACTTCTCCCGCTGGGGCGACTACGCACACTTCGAACGTGCGAAGGTGGAGGCCTATTGCCGGAAACGGCGCCGCGAAGTAGCCTTCCACTGCTACGTCCAATACCACCTGCATCTCCAGCTCACGGAGGTGGTGCGCTACGCCCACGTCCACGGAGTCATCCTCAAGGGCGACCTGCCGATCGGCATCAGCCGCACGAGCGCCGACGCCTGGCAGTTCCCGCGCCTCTTCCACATGGATTCGCAGGCCGGGGCCCCGCCCGACGCCTTCTCGGCAGCCGGTCAGAACTGGGGATTTCCGACCTACGACTGGGAGCGCATGTCGCGGGACAACTTCTCCTGGTGGAAGGCACGCCTGCGCAAGATGTCGGAGTATTTCGACGCCTACCGCATCGACCACATCCTCGGCTTCTTCCGTATCTGGGAGATCCCCGTCGAGGCCGTACACGGACTGCTGGGACACTTCAACCCCGCCATGCCCTACCCGGCCGAAGAGTTGCGCGGCATGGGATTCGACCTCGCGGAGGGTCGTTACACGACTCCGCCGACCGACGGGTGGATCCTCGAGCGCCTGTTCGGCGAACTGGCCGGCGAGGTTCGCTCCAAATACCTCCGCAACGGGCATCTGCAGCCTGCCTGCGCCACACAGCGCAGGGTACTGCAGCTCTTCCCGGGCGACGACGAGCGGTCGAAGCGCCTGCGCGACGGATTCCTGGCTCTGCTCGACGACGTACTCTTCGTCGAGGATCCCTACCGCAAGGGACACTACCACCCCCGCATCGCAGCCCAATCGACCTTCTCTTTCCAGTTGCTCTCCCCCCAACAGCAGGAGGCCTTCAACCGCCTGCACGACGACTTCTTCTACCGCCGCCACGACCGGTTCTGGCAGGAATCGGCTTTGGGCAAGCTCCCGATGCTGCTCCGTGCCACCGACATGCTCGCCTGCGGCGAGGACCTCGGTATGATCCCCGACTGCGTTCCCGAGACGATGCGGGCGCTGAAGATCCTCTCGCTCGAGATCCAGCGCATGCCCAAGTCGCGCTCCGAGACGTTCGCCGATCCGGCACACTACCCCTACCTGAGCGTCTGCACCACCTCGACCCACGACATGAGTCTGCTGCGAGCCTGGTGGGAAGAGGACCGCAGTGTCACGAACCGTTTCTACCACGAGGTGCTGCACGGCGAGGGCGACACGCCGTGGTTCTGCGAACCGTGGATCTGCCGCCGCATCATCGGCATGCACCTCTCGTCGCCGGCAATGTTCACCATCCTGCCCCTGCAGGACTGGCTCTCGATGGACGGAGAACTGCGTCTGCAGATGCCCGATCGGGAGCGGATCAACGTTCCGGCCATCCCGCGCTACTACTGGCGCTACCGCATGCACCTGACTCTGGAACGGCTGCTCGCCGAGGAGGACTTCAACACCACGATGCGCGACATGATCGCTATGAGCCGGCGTCGTTGAGTCCCGGAAGTGCAGACCGAACGAACAACACGTTGAATTCTGATGACACGCGCAGCAGCCGACATGCACTCCCGTGTAACACGACCGTCCTTCGACCCCGCTTCGGTGGCCGATGCATCGGGTGAGGTCACACGGATCGAACCCCTCTCCTGGTGGACACAGATGCAGACACCCCTGCAGTTGCTCGTCGCCGGAGAACGGATCTCCGACTACGGGGTCCGCATCGAAGGGGGACGGGGCGTGAAGGTCGCGGCGACCCACAAGGCCGACAGCCCCAACTACCTCTTCGTCGATGTCGCCATCGATGCCGCGGCCGCACCGGGCACCTATTACCTCGTCTTCTCGAAGCAGGGGCGGGAGTTCAAGATGCCCTACAAGATCGCGCCGCGCCGCGAGGGTTCCGCCGAGCGCGGGAGTTTCACCACAGCCGACATGATCTACCTTGTCATGCCCGACCGCTTCGCCAACGGCAACCCCGACAATGACTCCACGCCCGACACGCAGGAGAAGGCCGACCGCGAAGCCTTCTTCGGCCGCCACGGAGGCGACATCCGGGGCATCCGCGACCACCTGGACTACATTGCCGACCTCGGGGCAACGGTCATCTGGCCCACGCCCCTGCTGCTCGACGACGAACCCGAAGGATCGTACCACGGCTATGCCTGCGCCGACTACTACCGCATCGACCCACGCTTCGGGTCGAACGAGGAGTACCGCGACCTGGTTGCCGAGGCCCATGAAAAGGGGCTGAAGGTGATCATGGACATGGTGACCAACCACTGCGGCACGGCCCACTGGTGGATGCGCGACCTGCCCTTCGAGGACTGGATCCACCAGTTCCCCGAATACACGGGCACGAACGTCTGCTTCTCGACGAACATGGATCCCAACGCCTCGAAGTACGACCTCAACCTGCAGGAGAGCGGATGGTTCGTCCCTTCGATGCCCGACATGAACCTCGACAACCCCTATGTGCTGCGCTACTTCCAGCAGTGGGCCGTCTGGTGGACCGAATACGCCGACCTGGACGGATTCCGCGTCGATACCTACCCCTACAACGAGAAGGGTCCGATGAGCGAGTGGTGCGCCTCGGTACGCCGCGAGTACCCGGCGCTGAACATCGTGGGCGAGTGCTGGACATCGTCGATTCCGCAGCTGGCCTACTGGCAGTCAGGCAACGCGAACAAGGACGGATTCGACTCGCACCTCCCCTCGATCATGGACTTTCCGCTGCAGGAGGCCATCTGCCGCGCGGTGCCGACCGACTCGCTCCGCTGGGGCGAAGGCATGACCCGCATCTACGACTGCCTCTCGCACGACTTCGTCTACCACGACCTCTCGAAAATGATGATCTTCGCCGGCAACCACGACACGGACCGCATCGGCGACGTGGTGCGCAAGAACCCCGAGCGGCTGAAACTCGTCATGACGATGCTCGCCACCCTGCGCGGCATCCCGCAGATCTTCGCCGGCGACGAGATGATGTTCACCTCGAAGGAGCTCTCGCAGGGACACGGCGGACTGCGCGTCGATTTCCCGGGCGGCTGGACCGGCGATGCGAAGAATCTCTTCACGGCCGAAGGGCGCACGGGGCTCGAAAAGGAGCTCTTCGACTACACGCAGCGGCTCTTCCAGTGGCGCAGGGGCAAATCCGTGATCCACAACGGCCGCACGATGCACTTCCTCTCGCGCGACAACACCTACGCCTACTTCCGCTACAACGACACCGACGCCGTATTCGTCTTCATCAACAACTCGCGTGGCAGGAAGCAGGTGCCCTGGTCGCACTATGCCGAAATCACCGAAGGGCTGCACGACGGGCGCAACGTCCTCACGGGCGAGGCCGCCACGGTGGATGGCCACACCATCGTCGGAGCCCGTCAGGCACTCGTCGTCGAATTCAAACGCTGAAAAAGAAAAGATCCCCGGATCCGTTTCCGGACAGGTTCGGCAAAAACGGTCCAAGGTACTGTCACAAAAAAGGCAACCCCACATGGGGGCTGCCTTTTCGTTTCAAACCCGGGCAGGATCCCGGTTTCTGCCATGCGATCAGTCGAAATCGGGCAGCGTCACGGGGAAGAGGTCGTTCGGACGGTGCTCCCGGCGGATGATCTCCTTCATCGCACGTACCACGTCAGGATGTTCGGCCGCCACGTCGTGGTCCTCGTGCAGGTCGGTAGCCAGGTCGTAGAGATGGGGTACGCCCCGCTTGACCACCAGTTTCCAGTCACCCATGCGGACGCCGATCTGATCCGTCTCGTGGAACTCCCAGTAGAGGAAGTCGTGCTTCTGCTGCCGCTCGTCGTCACCCAGCAGGGTCGGAGCGAAGGAGATGCCGTCGAAACAGTCGCCCTCGACCTCCGAATTGAGGTACTTTTTGGGGAAGCGCTTGTCGCCGATCAGTTCGCAGAAGGTCGGCATCACGTCGTAGAAGGCCAGCTGGTGGTCGTTCACCGCACCGGCCTCGACGTGTCCGGGCCACCGCACGATGAACGGAATGCGGATGCCGCCCTCGTAGCACTGGCGCTTGAGCCCGCGCAACTTGCCGTCGCGCCCGAAGAACTCAGGATCGGCACCGCCCTCCTCATGAGGACCGTTGTCGCTGCTGAAGATCACGATCGTGTTCTCGTCGAGTCCCTTCTCCTTGAGCTTGGCAAGAATCTCGCCCACATAGCCGTCCAGGCGCGTGATCATGCCCGCGAACTGCGCATGGGTGTGCTCCACGGGATTGTAGCGCGACCCTTCGCTGCCGCCCCACGTCTTGTCCACGAAGAACTGCTTCTCGTAGTGCTTCAGGATCTCGTCGTCGGGCTGCGCCAGCTCGGCGTGCGGCAGCGTATAGGTGAAGAAACCGTAGAAGGGCTGCTTGCCGTCCTGCCGGTCGAGCCACGCCAGGGCCTCCTGATGGATCAGGTCGGCCGAGTACTGCGGGCGCTTGCGGTAGTCGTCGCCGTACATCGGGTATTTGATGTTCTCCTCCAAAACGATCCGGATGACCTCCGTATCGCCGGCCGAACGGCTGTAGCGGTTCATGAAGTTGGGATAATAGAGGTGGGCCTGGAACTGGCAGATGTAGCCGTAGTACTCGTCGATGCCGCGCTTGTCGGGTGTGGAGACCGAACCCTCGTAACCGCCGGCCCACTTGCCGAACATGCCGGTCGTGTAGCCATTGCCCTTCATGATCTCCGGAAGGATGATGTGGTCGGGGTCATAGGGTTCCTGTCCCGTGACGGCATACTCCCTGTTCTGCCCGTACATCACCTCGCCGCTCCAATACTCGCGGTTGCCGCGGACATGCCCGTGGCCCGAGTGCTGCCCGGTCATCAGCGATGCCCGCGAGGGGGCACTCACCGGACTTCCGGCATAGGCCTGCGTGAAGAGCATCCCCTCGCGGGCCATGCGGTCGAGGTTGGGCGTCTGGATGTACTTCTGCCCGTAACATCCCAGATCGCCGTATCCCATGTCGTCGCACAGGATGAAAATGATATTCGGCTTTGCATTTTTTTCCGCCGCACCGGCATTCGCCACGAATCCCGTGGAGATCAGTCCGGTGCACAACAACATCTTGTCTGCACCTTTCATCTTTTCTCGGTATTAGATATTGAAAATTTTCCCCAACACACCATTCACCCCGATTTAATTTACGATTATCGCGATTTTTTTTGAATTTTCCAAAAAACACAATCCAAAAGGTAGGGCGAAATTCAAAAAAAACTCCAGACCGAGGTTTCTCTCGAAACAGATTCCGTCTCTCAGAGGAGCCATTTTGCGCACCGCTGCAGCCCCCTTTCGCACATGATACGGACCGTTTCGGATATCCGTATCGCACATGATACCCATTTTCCCTCGTTTTATCTCCATTTTTGCGCCCGTACAAGCTGAGGAACAGGATGGTGAGAGTGTGTCGTACGTTATTCCCTTCCCGAATCCGGGGCTTTGACCAACGGGAACTATACCACAAAACAAATATGATGAAGAAACTTTTTGCAACGATGCTGCTGACAGGATTTTGCTGGCTGGGAGCATCGGCACAGCAGGTTGCCGTGAAAACCAACATGCTTTATTGGGCCGCAACGACACCGAATATAGGAATCGACATTGCCGTCGGCAAGCACTCGACCATCGGCATGACGGCCAACTACAACCCGTGGACTCTGGGTACGGACAACAAGATCCAGCACTGGTTCCTCCGCCCCGAATACCGCTACTGGGTCACCGAGAAATACACGCGGCTCTACTTCGGCGTGCATGCCATCGGCGGCGAATTCGAGGTCGGCGGGTTCAAACTTCCGTTCATCGGCAACCGCATCCTTACCGGGCTGCCCACACATTATTATAAAGGATCGTTTGTCGGGGCAGGTATCAGCATCGGTTACCAGTTCTATGTCAGCCCCCATTGGAACATCGAGCTCTCGGCCGGTGCCGGACTGGCCCGCCTGAGCTATCATGCCGAACCCATAAACGGGCCAAAGACCGCCTCCTACACGAACCGCAAACGGATTCTGCCGATTCCCACGGAACTCGGCGTCTCGTTCGTCTACCTGTTCAACTCCAAGAAATAAAACCGAACCACGCGATGAAAAGATACTGCATTCTGATTCTGCTTTTTCTGGCTGCCACATCACTGCGCGCACAGATCGTCGGCGACGTGGCCGTAACGCGCAAGGTGCTGGCCGAGCGCAACGGCGAGCTGCACCTGGTGCTCGAGGTCTCCGTATCGCGCAACGCCGTGACCCGCTCGCAGAGTTGGGCGATCCTTCCCGAACTGAGCACACCCGACCGCCGCTCGGTGAAACTCTTCCCGCACATCCTCATCAACGGCCGCTACCAGCAGCACATGATGGAGCGCCGCCGCCGTCTCTCGGGCGCCTACTGGGCCGAGCGTCAGCCCTATCTGACCATCAACGCCGACGGGAAAACCGACCGCACGTTCCGCTACGAGATGAAGGTTCCCTACGAAAGCTGGATGGCCGACGCGACGCTCGTCCTGCGGCAGGTGCAGACCTCGCCCGGCGGCAAACGGCGCGTCTTCACGGTCGATGTGAACGGCGCAGTGGACACGCAGCACGAATAAACCCTACCCGACCCAGATGAGAAAACGTGAATGGATGGAATATGCGGCTGCGGTCCTTCTGACCGGAGCCCTGCTCTCCGGCTGCGGCAACATCCGCAAGCTGAGCAAGAGCGACCCCGAGGCAGAGGTGCATCTCCCTGCCCGGACCAAACGGGAGAGGGCCTACCGCGCGGCGGACACGATCCGTCCGCCGCGGATCATCACCTTCCGCAAGCAGGACGGGACCGAACTCTTCCTGACCCCCGTGGCCCTCGATTCGGCCTCAGGCGAAAAGATCATGTCGGTGAACATCGACGAAGTGGTTATCTCGGCAGCGAACCGTCGCAACCTCGTCGAGCGCAACGGACTGATCAACGTCGAGTTCATCGTCACCGTTCCGCAGGCGCTGCAGGACCGGAGCTGGCAGCTGGTCATCGGCCCACAACTGCTCAAGGGACAGGACACCATGTCCTTTGACCCGTTGGTATACAGCGGCGAACGCTATCGGACCATGCAGCAGCGCGAATACGGCCGTTATGACGACTACCTTGCCCGGATCGTGGACAGCACCGACTACTTCGACCGCTTCGCAGACAAGAGGGCCTACCGCCGCTACATGAACGGTGTGGCCGCCGAGCGGGCGGAATATGCCGATGCGGCAGAACGTCTCGGGAGCCTCGCACCCAACGAGGCGATGTTCGACCCGAAGGTGGGATGGGCCACCGAGGGGGAGAGCCGACGCCGCTACAAACGGCTGCGCCGGTATGTCTACGCCACCGACCGGATCGTACAGGCCAACACGACCTACACGTCCGACCCGAACGACAAGTTCGACCACCTGAACGACTACTTCGCCCCGCGCTACCGCTACGAAGGGATCGACGTGTTACCCGGAGGCGAGATCTTCACCCGCATCGAGGGCGACTACGCCGCAGCGGGCGACCGCGAGCGGGAGGCCTACATCCGCTCGCTGAGCAAACAGCCCGGAAAGGTCTACGCCGAAGTATACACCGCCGGAGAGCCGAAGCTGCGCTGTCTGGCCTCCGAACGCCTCGCCTACACGGGACGCCGGCGTCCCGCCATCGAGGGGCTGCTGGAGCAGACGAGCGACAGCACGATGCTCGCCAACTACCGCTCGCGCAAGGAGGCGGCGAACGACCGTCTGGCCGAATTGAACAACCTCGACACGGCCGCCGTACGGCAAAGCGTACTGCGTCAGGGGGCGATTGCCCGCAATCGGCGGCTGGAAGAGGGCAAGCCCGAGGCTTTCGGGCGGATGGTCCGCCACCCCTACCTGCCCAACGCCCGGCTCGACACGGTGGTTGTCCGCCCCGACGGAAAGATCGACTATTACTACTTGCAGCCGGTGCAGGCCGACGAGAACACCGCCAAGCTGCGGCTCTACCTGACCGGCGAAGTCGAGGACCGCAACGGACGCACCTACCGACTCACACGATCGGATACACTGACCTACAACGTGGCCTCGATGACCTCGTTCCTCGACGAACGGACCCGCTACATGCAGCGGATCGTGCTGCGCGACGCCGAAGCCAACGCCCGGTTCTTCTTCACCTTCCCCGTCGGCAAGGCCCGGCTGGTTGATACGCTGACCGAAAACCGGCGCCAGATTGCAGCCGTACGCTCGCTGACCCGCGGGTTGATGACCGATCCGGTCTACATCATCGACAGCATCACGCTCCGCGCAACGGCATCGCCCGAGGGTACGTGGGTACTCAACGACCGCCTGGCCCGCGACCGGGCCGAGGCCCTGCGGCAGGTGCTCGTATCGGAGTTCCGTACCCTCTACGACTCGCTCCGCGTTGCGGGCAGTTACACGCTCGACGAAGCGGGTCACCAGGTGCTTGCCGACAACGACGACCGTCTGCCCGACCTGCCGAACCTGCTCCGCACAACGTGGCTGGCCGAAGACTGGGACGAACTCTACCGGCTCGTGGAGGCCGATACGCTGCTCACCCACAAGGAAGAGATTCTGGAGATGATCCGCTGGGAGGGCAACCCCGACACGCGCGAATGGCGGATCCGGCTGAAGTATCCCAAGGAGTATGCCCGCATGCGCAGCGTGATCTACCCGCAGATGCGCGCCGTGGACTTCCGCTTCAACCTCCACCGCCGGGGCATGAAGCAGGACACGGTATATACCACTGAGGTCGATTCGAACTACATGCACGCCGTGGATCTGCTCCGCAAGCGCCGCTACGAGGAGGCATTGGAGATCCTGCGCCCCTACGAGGACCGCAATACCGCACTGGCCTACATGTCGCTCGGCTACGATGCCGCGGCCTACCGGATCCTGCGCGCCGAGCCCGATGCCGGATCGACGGCCGACCTGCAGTACATGCTCGCAATCCTGGCGGCCCGTCTGGGCGACGAGGAGCAAGCCGTCAAGTACTTCCTGCGTGCGGTCGAGCTGCGCGAGAGTCTCAAGTTCCGCGGCAACCTCGATCCCGAAATCTCCCGACTGATCCGCCACTACGGACTCTTCCGCGAGGATTTCGACTAAGGCGGCAGGAGTCGCCTGCCGTATGAAAAGAATCACCCCTGCCACCGAAGCGGCAGGGGTGATTTTCATTCGGAAGCATTCGGGTCGAGCGACGGGAAAAGTACGTCCTCCGGTCACCGGCCGGCCGGCTCGGCAACATCGGGCCGCTTCATCCGCAGCAACCGCCGGTAGACGAAGGCAAAAGCCGGAATGAGGAAGAGGTCGGCAAAGATCCAGGCCGTCGAATCGCCGAAGCAGACGGCGATATAACCGAAGGCCGGGACAGCGAGAAGGCTGACCAGAATCCGCGCAATCATCTCCGAGACACCCGAAAGCATGGCCAGATTGGTATAGCCCACCCCCTGAATCGTATAACGCAGGATGCAGAGCAGCCCCAGCACGGGGAAGAATGAAACCGACACGTGGAGGAAGAGCGCCGTATCGTTCAGGATCTCGGTCTCCGAGGCATCGACAAAGAGCTGGGCGATGGTCCGCGAAGCGGTCATCAGCACCGCGAAGGTAAAGATCCAGTAGATCATCATCAACAGCGAACTGGCCTTCACTCCCTGCCAGACACGCTCGGGACGACCTGCGCCGTAGTTCTGACCGCTGTAGGTGGCCATGGCAATGCCGAGACTCTCGAGCGGACACATGAAGAACATCTTGATGCGCATAGCCGCCGTAAAGGCCGCTACGCAGGCTGTTCCCAGGGCGTTGTTGGCACTCTGCAGCATGATGCTGCCGATCGCCGTGATGGAGAACTGCAAGCCCATCGGCACCCCGATGTAGAGCAGCTGCCGCGCCAGGCGTCCGTTGAAACGACGCTCGCCGGGCTGTGCCCGAAGAATTTCGAAACGGCTCATCATGTAGCGGTAGCAGAGCCACGCCGAAAGTCCCTGCGAGACGACCGTGGCGATGCCGGCTCCGGCCACGCCCCACTTCAGCACCAGGATGCAGAAGAGGTCGAGTATGATGTTGAGCACCGTCGAGAAGAGCAGAAACCAGAAGGGTGTCCGGCTGTCACCCAAAGCCCGAATGATGCAGGCCAGCAGATTGTAGAAGAAGGTGCACGGAACGCCGATGAAGGTAATCAGCAGGTAGGCATAGGCCCCGGGGAAGATGTTGTCGGGAGTCCGCATGATCCGCAGGATATCGCCGCACAGCAGGCTCGTAACCAGAGCAATGGCCACCGACATCACCGCAGAGAGTTTCAGGCTGACGAAGACCAGGCGCCGCATGGTCGCATAGTCCCGGGCTCCGAACTTCTGGGCCACGGGGATACCGAATCCGCCGCAGCAACCGTTGCAGAAGCCCAGGATCAGGAAGACGACCGAAGTGCTGGCTCCGACCGAGGCCAGGGCATTGATTCCCAGAAAACGGCCCACGATCACGGCATCGACGAGCGAGTAGGTCTGCTGCAACAGATTGCCCAGCAGCAGCGGCAGGGTGAAATTCAGAATCAACGTCAGCGGGCGCCCCGCCGTGAGTTCTTTTGTCGTAGTCGCCATAATATCCGAACCTCGATAACGGTGCAAAGATAACGGATATTCGCCCTCATTGGAGCGCTCCCGGGTCATTTTGTCGCACAGGCCCCGGCCGAAGCGGCATGCCGGGTTGGCACACGAATTGCGCTGACGAAGGCAAAATCCGTTTGCTATGGACCGAATCAACGTATTGCTTGAAAATTCGAAGCGGGCCGTCCGCTACTGGTGGCTGCTCGCCGTCGTCGGGATCGCCCTGCTGGCCGCCGGCATCCTGATCTTCGCCTACCCGAGCCGGAGCTACCTGGCAATGGCCACCCTGTTCGGATGGCTGATGTTCCTCTCGGGCATGCTCGAGGCAGCGCTCTCGGCCATGAACCGCCACTTCGTCACCGGCCGCGGCTGGATGGCCGTCGGCGGGCTGATCGAGATCATCCTGGGACTCATCCTGATCTTCAACGTCTCGCTCTCGGAGATCACCCTCCCGATCGTACTGGGTTTTTGGCTGCTGATGCGCGCCTTCGCGACCATCGGGCTGGGCGGCGACATGAACGCGCTGGAGATCCCGGGGGCCGGATGGACTGTCTTCACCGGCATCCTCCTGCTGCTCTGTGCGGTATGGATCCTGCTCCAACCGCTTGTGTTCGGCCGGACGGCCGTGCTGGTATGGGTCTCGATCTCGCTGCTCTTCGCCGGCACGGGAGCCTGCTCGCTGGCCTTCCAGCTGCGCTGCTCCCACCCGAACGACGGGGGACGGGAGCACTGACCTCCGCACCCTGCCGCAAGGCTGAAAACATGCGAAGCGGCGGCCGGATTACCGGCCGCCGCTTCGCGTACACCCTGCCGTCCGAAGCCGGCGCCAAACAATGAAGGGGACCTTGCGGCCCCCTTCTCCCATCAAAAATTAACCCTTAAAAATATCCCCTTTTCGGAAAACTTCCGAGAGGTAATGGTGCAAATAACACAAATCCGCATCACCCTGTATTACCTCCCGCATGATCAAGTCTTCGTCCTCGGAGATGCCGTTGTTTGAAACATCGTTCTTGTCCATGTCCTCCATAGGCACTTCGTTTTAACTGCTGCAACTATAAAACGCATCGTATGGAGGAATATTGTGCGAAGATCAACTTAAAATCAGATTTTTTTCCTTGATCATCCGGCGCAGGTTGATCAGCGCATAGCGCATGCGTCCAAGCGCCGTATTGATGCTCACTTCGGTCTGTTCGGCAATATCCTTGAAACTCAACCCCGAAAAGTAACGCAACATCACAACCTCGCGCTGCTCGGCCGGAAGATGCTCAACCAAAGCACGGACATCGCGCTCGATCTGGTCGCTGACCATCGAGTCCTCAACCGTACGTTCGGCAAAACGCAGCGTGCCGAGCATGTCGTATCCGGCATCCGATTCGGAAACCGACTTGTCCTGACGCATGGCACGAAAGTGGTCGATCACCTGGTTGTGGGCAATGCGCAGGATCCACGACAGAAATTTGCCGTTATCTGTATAACGACCCTCGTCGATCACCCGAACAGCCTTAATGAAGGTTTCCTGAAAGATATCATCGGCGACATCGCGGTCCTTGACCATCATGCCGATGTAATCGCGTACGCGGCGACTGTGACGTTCGATCAAAGTGGATATGGCGCTCCGGTCCCCCGAAAGGTAGTGATTAAGCAATACTTGGTCACTTAATACTTGCACGTTCATACTCTTTTCCCCCTAATAGTTACTAAGAGTAGAATTCTGTTCCGATAGGCAATCCTTTTTTTAATTTAATCGTGTCGCTCGTGTACTTAACCTCTCCGCAGCGGTTCGCACCGTTTCCGGAAATTTTACGTTCGCAAGATAAACACTTTTTCCGAAAAAAACAAATTTTTCTACTCTCCCGATTCGGCGACCGGCATCGTGCGGCACACAAAAATCACGCCGCACGGGGGTGTAGCCTATTTCTCGGGCTCGACGTGGATGGCGATCATCGTCCCCCGGCCGAAGCGTTCGCGGAGCCGACGTTCGATATCGACCGTATGGTCATGCGACTCCCTGACGGTCATCTCCCCATCGACCCGAATGTGCACCTCGATGGCGATCGAGGCCCCGATGCGGCGCGTGCGGAGGTTGTGGGGCTCTTTAACGGCGGGATCGGCGGAGACGATCCGCAGAATCTCCGCCTCGGTCTCGGCGGGGAGCGACTGTTCGAGCAGCTCGCCGAGGCCCGAACGGATCAGATCGAGAGCGATCTTGAAGATGAAGACGGCGACAATGAGCGCCGCAATCGGATCGGCGATACGCCACTTCTCTCCGAGAAAAAAGGCGCAGCCGATGCCGACCAGCGTTCCAAGCGACGAAAGCGCATCGCTGCGGTGGTGCCAGGCGTTGGCCACGACGCTGGGGCTGTCGATTGCGCGTCCGACACGGACCGTATAGCGGTAAAGGATCTCCTTGGCCACGATCGAGAGCACGGCGGCGATGAGCGCCACACCGCCCGGACGGGGAAGTACCCCGCCTTCGATGACTGTTCGGATGGAGCGCATGCTCGACAGCAAGATACCGACACCCACGGCGACGAGCGCCAGACTGATGATGATCGTGGCGAGCGTCTCGTATTTCCCGTGTCCGTAGTCATGTCCGTCGTCCTTGGGTTTGGCCGAGATCCGGGCAAAGGCGATCACTACGACGTCGGTGGCCATGTCCGAGAACGAGTGCACGGCATCGGCCGTCATGGCGGCACTGCGGCCGAGGACACCTGCGGCCAGTTTGAAACACGAGAGCGCGAGGTTCACGACAAAGCCGATGAAAGTCACGCGATAGATTTTCCGTTTCCGGATTTCAGCTTCGTTGTCCATGGCATTCAAAGAATAACGGCGTTAAAGGTACGAAAAAAAGCGTTCGCCGCTCCGATTTTTTCACCAGTCCTCCATTTTGCCGTCGGCAAGGATCGTCCGGGGACAAAAAAAGCCGGGACGGACGGATGCGGCGTCCGAAAGCCGCTCCGTCCGTCCCGACCCTGTGTCGGACCGGGCCGATCAATAGCTGCGGGCGAAGAGCACGCGGCGGTGCGACGGCTTGCCGGAGTAGATGCAGACGCCCTCCTCATCGGGTGCGTCGATCGGAATGCAGCGGATCGTGGCCTTCGTGGCATCCTTGATCGCCACCTCGGTCTCGACCGTGCCGTCCCAGTGTGCCGAAATGAAGCCACCCTTCGTCTCAAGCACCTCCTTGAACTCCTCCCACGTATCGACCCGCGTAATCATCGAGTCGCGGTAGGCAAGCGCCTTGCGGTAGATGTTCTGCTGAATATCGGTCATCAGGGTCTCGATCCGGTCAGCGAGGCCGTCCTGCGGGACGGTCTCTTTTTCGAGCGTGTCGCGACGCACCAACTCGATCGTTCCGTTCTCCAGGTCGCGCGGGCCCATGGCCAGACGCACCGGAACGCCCTTGAGCTCATACTCGGCGAACTTGAAGCCCGAGCGGACGTTGTCACGGTCGTCGATCTTCACCGAGATGCCCTTGGCCTTCAGTTCGGCAGCAATGGCTTCGAAGCGGGTGCGGATCTCGGCGAGCTGCTCCTCTCCCTTGTAGATGGGGATCATCACCACCTGGATCGGTGCGAGTTTCGGAGGCAGCACCAGACCGTTGTTGTCCGAATGGGCCATGATCAGGGCACCCATCAGACGGGTCGAAACGCCCCACGACGTAGCCCAGACATACTCGAGCTTGCCCTCCTTATTGACATACTGCACGTCGAAGGCCTTGGCGAAGTTCTGCCCAAGGAAGTGCGACGTACCGCTCTGCAGCGCCTTGCCGTCCTGCATCAGCGCCTCGATCGTCAGCGTATCCTCCGCGCCGGCAAAACGCTCGTTGGGCGACTTGTGTCCCACGATCACCGGCAGCGACATCCACTCCGTGGCGAACTTCTCGTAGACGTGGATCATCTTCGTGGCCTCCTCGACAGCCTCCTCGCGCGTGGCGTGAGCCGTATGCCCCTCCTGCCAGAGGAACTCCGCGGTACGCAGGAACAGGCGCGTGCGCATCTCCCAGCGCACGACGTTAGCCCACTGGTTGCAGAGGATCGGCAAGTCGCGGTAGGACTGGATCCAGTTCTTGTAGGTGTTCCAGATGATTGTCTCGGAGGTCGGACGCACGATGAGCTCCTCCTCGAGTTTCGCATCGGGATCGACGACGACCCCCCTGCCCTCGGGATCGTTCTTCAGGCGGTAGTGCGTCACCACGGCGCACTCCTTGGCGAAGCCCTCGACGTGGTGGGCCTCCTTCGAGAAGAACGACTTGGGAATGAAGAGCGGGAAATAGGCGTTCTGATGTCCCGTCTCCTTGAACATCCGATCCAGCGCATCGTGCATCTTCTCCCAGATGGCATAGCCGTAGGGTTTGATGACCATGCACCCGCGGACGGCCGAATTTTCCGCCAGTCCGGCCTTGACCACCAGATCGTTGTACCACTGCGAGTAGTTCTCGTCGGATTTGGTGAGGTCTTTGAGTTCCTTAGCCATAACTTATCTTGGTTTTACGTTTGTTCCGGAGCGCAAATATACAAAAAAATAAAGGTCTGCCTATCATGGAGCAGACCTTTATGCGGTATATTTCCCCGTTGCGGGCGACGAAGCACCATTCAGGGATGCGGAATCGCGTCCGGCGCGCTGCCCGCAACACGCGGAATCAGAAGCGGAAGCCGAGCGTCAGGGCGATGTAGTGGCGCGTGATCGAAGTATCGTAGAGACCGCTCCACGTCACGGGCTGTCCGGCATCGGCATCCATGCTGAAGAAGAGCTGATACTGCGAGTAGTTGTCCACGGCGTACTGGTAGGCCAGGTCGAGCACCGTCGTGCGCGAAAGCGTGAAGCCTACACCGGCCGTCAGGTAGTGGCTTTCGGTAGCCACCGGACGGTTGAAGTAGAGGTTCTTGTCCTTAAGCATCGAGGAGGTGTACCCGCCGCCGACACGAAGGGCCAGCACGGGCAGCGGCTTGAGCTCGAGGCCCGCACGCACGGCGTTCGTCGCACAGAAGTTGTTCTTGAACTCGAGTTTGTACTCCTCGGGCTGGATGATGAATCCGGGCTGTCCATCAGGCACGTTCTTCACCCGGATGCCGTTGTACCAGTCGCGTTCGTAGTCCACGGAGACGATGGCAAAGGTGCCGAACGTATAGGAGGCGCCGAACAGCAGGCGCGACGGCGAGACGAACTCCCAGCTGTTGGGTCCGTCGTCGGAGAGCACCGGCGTGCGGTCGGTGTTGATCTCGCGGCTCGTGTTCGCGGCGTTGGAGATCGACGACTCGATGTCGGCCGCATAGGTGCGGTCGAGCGAATAGAAGGTCGGCGTATGGTAGGCTACGCCCAGACGCAGCCCCGCTACGGGGCGCACGATAGCGCCGATCTTGAAGTTCAGGCCGCTGCCGTCGAGCACCGTCTGCTGGTAGAGCGAGGCATAGTCGAGTTTCGAGGCGAGCGGCGTCCCGTCGCGGTTCACGGGCGTGCCGTCGTAGAGATACTGCTCCTGGTAGGTGATCCCCGTCTTCTTGTGGACGCTCTGGATGCCGAGCGTGGCCCCGACGTAGAGAATGTTGTTGATGTTGGCGCCCAGGGCGATCTGGAACTCGTTGATCGATCCCGAATTGACCACATCGACCGAATGGATGGCCGATGCGTTGTGGCCGATCATGTCGGGCACCATCTGGTCACCGGCCTGGCTCGTCATGAAGCCGTTGTAGCCCAGGATCGCCGGCCAGAAGTAGGGTACGTAGTCATAGCCGAGCGCCCCGTCCTGGCTCGGGAAGATCCCGTGGTAGGTCAGCTGCTGGCTGAAGACGTCGGCCAGCGTGGGCACGGTCTGTCCCGATGCGGCGTCGTAGACCGACTCCGAGGAGTAGGAGTAGCGCGTATTGAAGTCGGCGACCCGGTTGAGTCCGACGCCGAGCGTCATGCTTACCAGCGAACCCGAGGAGCTCTCGAAGATGTTGAGCGCCGCGCCGACGTTGGCGAACGAGAAGCGGGTCCGGTTGTTGCCCTGCCACGGCAGGGTATTCGCGGTCTCGCCCTGCGCCACCGAGAGCATCGGCGTCAGCGAGATTTCGCTGCGGCGGTACATGCCCAGACCGGCCGGGTTGATCGACATGGCCGACATGTCGGCGCCGAGCGAAGTGAAGGCCCCGCCGAGCGCCATGGCCCGAGCCGTCCCGAAATTCGCGGGACGCGACAGCGAGGCGAAATCCTCGGCCAGCATCAGGTCGTGACTGAACATCAACCCGCCGAACTGCATCGACGACTGCTGTGCGGCGGCCGGCACGGCCACCAGGCCGGAGACGGCTCCCAGCAAACAGATTATGATTCGTTTCATGTTCCGATTCTTCTTTAAAGTTTAACGTCCTCTGTAGGAGTTGCCGCCGCGCGAACCGCCCGAGCCTCCTCCGGTGAATCCGCCGCGCGAGCCGCCCGAGCTGCCGCCCGTAAATCCGCCGCGCGAACCGCCGAAGCTGCTGCCGCTGTTGAAGTTGTTGCCGCGGGATCCGGAGTTCTCGGTCCGGCCGGGCGTATAGCGGCTGCCCGACGAACCGCGGTTGCTGTTCCACGAGTCGTTGCGCGAATTGTTGTTGTTGCGGTAGATCCGGCTGCTGTTGTTCGTACGCCCGCCGCTGTTATAGTAGACCCGCGAGGAGCCGCTGCCGGTCGCACCGCCGCGCGTTCCGGAGAGTGCCGGACGATAGCGGCTGCCGCCCGACGAGAAGGCCGGCAGGTAGCGCGATCCGCCTGCGGTGCCGGTATGTCCGAAGCGATAGTTCGGACGCGGCGCCCAATGGTGCCCATGCCCCCAGCCGGGCCCCCAGGCCGGGCCCCAGTAGGGATGGTGATGCCAACCGGGCCCCCAGCCCCAGCCGGGTCCCCACCAGGGATCGTACCACGGGCTGTACCACCCTGCGTACCAGGGCCGGTACCAGGCGTTCCAGCCGAAGCTCCAGCCCCAGCTGCCGATCGAGAACGACGGCCCCCACGGCCAGCTCCAGCCGTAATACCACGGATCGAGCAGCACGACCGAAGTCCCCCACGATCCGAACATCGAAGTGATGTACTTGGGCTCGACCCACACCTCGTCACCCATGACGATGACGTTGTAGAAAGCCGGATCGTAGGCCGAGGCATAGGTGAAGGCCGAACTGTAGCGGGCATTGATGTAGCTCGAAGGCATCCGGTAGGTCGGCGACTCGAAGCCCCGCAGGCGGCGCGCATAGGCGCTCTCGTAGTCATCGGCCAGGATGCTCTGGTAAGGATTCGAATCGGCACTCCGGTATTCGTAGTAGTCATTTTCTGCCGCAGCGGCCTGGGCCTCGGCGATCCGGGCCTCCCACTCGGCTCTGCGCGCCTCGGCTTCGGCCTTCTTGGCTTCGGCCTCGGCCTGCTGTTTGCGTGCGATCTGCGCGCGGTCGTGCTGAACATACAGGTCGTCGCCGGCATACCCCGACGCGGCGTAATATGCCGACGAGCAGCTTGCGAGACCCGCAGCCGCGACGACGGCGGCAATCCATAATCTCAACTCTTTCATGGCTCACTCGTTGTTTGCGTTAGCTCTGTTCATGAACAGAACGAAAACCGTACCGGTTTTAGTATCGGCTCTCACCCATATAAACGGGTGCGGAGGGGAAATACTGCGCCGCACCGGCAAGCGGCCAAAGCCCCCGGATACAAAGATAGGAATTAAATCAGGCAAAGAGCGGAAAACGGAGCCGTCCGAAGAAAAAAATCAAAAAAATCGAAAAATTCCTGCAAAAAATAGCAGTTTCCGAAAAATATGTCTATATTTGCAGTCCCAAAACGAAAGTTTCGGGGAGGGGAAAGCCGAAAAGCAACCCCGCAACACAAGGAGAGATGCCGGAGTGGTCGATCGGGCCGCACTCGAAATGCGGTGTACGGGCAACTGTACCGGGGGTTCGAATCCCTCTCTCTCCGCAACAAACGCTGAAAATCAGCAGATTGCAAAACAAACACCCAGTTTTACACCCAAGAATGTAAAGTCGGTGTTTTTGTTTTATTTAAGATAATACAACCACTACATAATAAAAGAGTAGCGATATTAAAAGAATCCGATGAGAAAAGACTAATATTTATCTATCCATTCAGTTTGATTTTTCAGGACTTTACATCGTCCTGAAAGTATTTGTTATTGTATTCCAACGTCAGGAGTGGATTATAATACAAGTTTTTTGTGTGGATAGAATTTCGTTTTGCTTAATGTACGAAAGTACTTATCTATAAACGCATGAAATATTAGCACAATGAATCATTGGAAATCAACTTTGGCCGTGATAGGAATAGGCCAACTCATATCTATTTTAACAAGTACGATTGTTGGCTTCTCCATTATTTTTTGGATTAGCAACGAATTTAAATCCCCGACAGCTTTATCTCTGGCTATTTTAGCTGGATTTTTACCACAATTTGTATTAGGCTTGTTTGCCGGGGTCTATGTTGACAGATGGAATCGAAAGAAAACGATGTTTTATTCGGACTTGTTCATCGCGTTCTGTACCCTATGTCTTTTTATTGTGATAACCAAGGGTTATAAAGACCTTTCTTTTTTTTATCTATTGACTGCTTGTCGTTCAATAGGCAGTACGTTTCATGCACCTGCTTTACAGGCAAGCATCCCTCTACTGGTTCCCAAGCACCATCTTGTCAGGGTATCAGGTTTGTACCATTCCATTCAATCCTTCAGTGAGGTGATAGCTCCCGTTGTAGGGGCAAGCCTCGTTGTTTGGCTTCCCATACAGTATATTCTGCTCATAGATGTGATCGGAGCTGTTGCTGCTTGTCTGACCTTACTTTGTGTCCAGATTCCTTCTCTTCAAAAAACGAAAGTTCTTCCAGATTTCAAAAAAGAACTGACGGAATGTTGGCATACCTTGCGGCGTACAATGGGCATTTTGCCTTTATTCGTATGCTTTACGCTGGTGACTTTTGTCCTTATGCCTGTTTTTACGTTATTTCCTTTTATGACGCTTCTGCATTTCAACGGAAACATTTTGCAAATGGGAGTTGTGGAAATGGGTTGGGGCTCAGGGGCATTGTTGGGCGGTTTAGTACTTGCCTGTAAGGCTTTGAAAAGCAAGCAAACATTAGTGATGCATACGGCTTATGTGATATTGGGATTGTATCTGATTAGCGCCAGTTATTTACCATCAAGCGCATTTATAGGTTTTGTTTGCCTAACATTTACAGGAGGCATAGCCTATTCCATTTACCATGCGCTTTTCATCGCTATTATTCAGCAGAACTTGGCTTCGGACATGCTTGGACGGACTTTTTCTCTCATCTTTAGTTTGAGTACCTTTCCATCAATGCTGGGTATCGTAGCTTCAGGATATTGGGTGGAAGCATGGGGTATCACATCCGTCTTTATGATCAGCGGATGGGTTATCTTTCTGATTGGAGTGGGTGCAAATTTTATTTCTTCAATCAAGCAGTTGGATAATTACGCATAGTATTATTTATTAAAGAATTATTATATGACAAAGAAAGAACACACTACGATTACAGAGTTATTTCAAGTTTTGGACTTGTTGGAAAGCCTGGACATGCAGTTTTGGTTGGATGGAGGCTGGGGAGTGGATGTCTTGTACGGACAGCAAACCCGCTTGCATAGAGATATTGACATTGATTTTGATGCCAATTATACAGACCAACTCCTTGATCTTTTGCAGGAGAGAGGATATCAAATTGAAACAAATTGGTTGCCCACCCGTGTGGAACTGTATAGCAAAGAATTAGGCTATATTGATATCCATCCTTTTGTCTTGAATGCGGACGGCACTTCCAAACAAGCCGACTTGGATGGAGGCTGGTATGAATTTCAACCGGACTATTTTGGAACAGCAGTCTTTGAAGGCAGAAGCATCCCTTGCATTTCTGCAAAAGGGCAACAAGTATTCCATTCGGGCTACGATTTAAGAGAGAAGGATATTCACGATTTATCTATAATTAAACAATGTATAACAACAATGAGCCTAACAATTAGATAAGAACAAGAAAATGACAGAAAAACAAATTGTCTGGTATATCTTACTTACAGAAGTAAAGATAGACAGTGACACCCAGTCTGTCACATCCCTGAGTGTAGCTCCATTGGCAGTCTTGCCGGAATTCCAGCGTAAGGGAATTGGGGGGGGATGTTGATTCAGTAAGCCCATCAGAGGGCAGCACTTTTGGGTTACGGCACAGCAGTCGTATTGGGGCATAAAGAGTATTATCCTCGATTTGGCTATCGCAAGGCTATCGATTTAGGAATTGAATTTCCTTTCGAAGTCTCTCATGAATATTGCATGGTGGCTGAATTAATACCTGGAGCTACTGAGAATGTGAAAGGTATGGTTTGTTATCCAACTGACTTTAAATAGTTTAACAAGTAAAATTCATTATATAACTCGGACTGGGTATTTCAATTTCCCAGTCCGTATTCTGATAGTACTTATTCAATTGGAAGATTGTGTTGCTTCAAGAATGAAAGTTTATCCCAATACCCTCTTTGAAAGACGATTTTGTTATCTTTTACATGAAAAAATCCGCATCCACGAAGTCCAAGAGAGTCTTTCCATTCCATGATAGCCCATTCGCCATCTTCAAAAATATTTTCCACCATACAAACCATTTTAGCAGTGGCAAATTCATTCACAAACATTTTGTAGATTGATTCTTTACCTATTATTGGTTCGTTTGCGACTTGATGATTTACTGCATTAGTAGCATACAGCTCTGCTATATGATAAGCATCTGCTTTGTTAAAGCAATCTATCCATTTTTCCAAAACTTCTTTAGGCTTCATTTTTTATAAATTCTTAGGATTTTGATTCTGTAATAAAAACAATCTGTTTGGATGCATAGATACTTGATTTTATTAATAATAGGCTATTCTATATTCTAAATCCTCTGGATTTTTGCTCTCTCTGCACCGAGTTACGTAGATTCTGCTGTAACTTTTCCCATTGTTCCTTAAACCATTGTACTATGGGTTGTCGGTTTATGGTCAGCATAAGCTTACCACTATCCATCGGATGTTTCTCAACCCTAAAAATATCATTCTTGATGTCAAATTTCCACCTGTGTTCTTCGGAATAAATTTTGCCACTACATTGTATGGATTCTTTCTTTGTCAAGAGGTTTTCTATCATGTCTTTGGTAAACCCGATAACAGCGCATAATTTTTCCATTCTCAACATCTCTTTGAACATGGGAAACCATTTGTGGGCTTTTTCAAGCAAGGTGCTCAATCGTGATATTTCCTTGTCTTTGGCTTCAAGTTCTTGATTATGTATTCTTTGAAGATTACGAATTTGTCTGCTATGCTGTTCCTGTATTTGTTGTATCTGAATTTTTAATTCATCAGTAGCTTTGTCCCGTTTGGTAATTTCCTGATGTAGCTGCTCGATGTGATGTTCCAGTTCTTTCAGCTTACCGCTTCCGAAAAGAGAACCTACACCGCTTGCTATGGCGGTAGCAGCATTGGTGGCTGTTTTCTTTAGTTTGTCCGTGCGTATCTCTGCTTTTACCTGTTTGAGTTCCTGTTCGGCAAGGCTTACTTGTTGTTCCTTGTGTCGCTTGGTTTCCTCTATACGTTGCAGTTCGGCTTTCTGCTTCTCAATGATGAAATCATTTCGTTCCAGATGCTCTTTACCTGTGACAGCTTTTGCCTGTCCACGTTCCATCAGGAGAATATCGGATGCCAAACTCTGCATTTCCGTCATATCCTCGTCATTGAGTTTGCGGCTCTTGCCTGTGTCATGGTTCATCCAGTCGAAAACGATATGTGCATGGTAATTCGGCTTGAACCACTTTTCACCGACTTGGAAACTCTCCCTATCACCGGCTTCGGGTTGTCCACTAAGCCAGTGTCCTTCGTCCTTGTGCAGGAAGATTTGCAGCGGTGTGATACCCCAGCGTCTTTGACATTCCTCACCGAATTTACGCACGTCTGCCAGTGTCGTATCCGGTCTGATGAGTAATACTCCCTCACGGATTGGTGAGCATCCAGCTACTTTTATAATCTTCCCATTCTTTCCCTTGCGTTCACGCTCCTTTTCCTGCATCGCTCGTCCGGTCTTTTCCTTGACCATCCGTTTGATGTTTTCATAGTGCGTCTGCAGGTTAGGACTGCCGAAGCCCGGGTTTATCCACTGCTCGTTATTGGAAGTCAGTTCGGGTACGATGTAGATTTGAGACTTGCCGATATTGCGCATATATTCGGCAGTTCTCCGGTTATGAGCCCCACTTGATGTAACTCTGCAGGGCTTGATATGTATGCTTGACTTTGTTGCCATATTCTTAAATTTTGATTCGGATTGTTGATAAAATATTCTGTTGTCCGCTCATAGCCGCACAGGGTTCTTAGGGGTGTAACCCATAAGCGGAGATTGCAAAGAGAGGGTCACTCTTTGCTCGGGGTTCTCAGGGGAGAAACGCCCTGAGTGGGTTATTAGGGCAAAGCCCTAATCCCCTCGGGAGAGCCCACAACTACGTAAGCGAAGCGTGTAGTTATAGTGGGCTATAACCGGAAGCCTTTCGGTTTCTTGGATAGTGTATCATTCCTCTTTTTGACAGATTGCGCTTGCTCTTTCCTATCGGCTATTCGTTTCTGTAAATATTCGTTCAGATCTTTACATCCACTGTAGATTTGCGAGGCGTCACGTATATACCGGGTAGCATCATACTCCTTTCTGATTTGCTGTATTGCTTCCATTCCTGCACGGTCATTGTCAAAGAAACAGTGGATGCGCTCATAGCTTCCCAACGGATAGAGTGCCTTGGGAACATTGGCTACGGAATTAAGAACTATGTAATCCTGTCTGTCGAAGTCGGGTGATTGCGGACAGCTTTCCAGTCTTAAGGTCAGAAAGGAAAGGTAATCCATAAATCCCTCAAAAACGTAACATGCACTCCTTGGCTTTCCTGACTGTCTGATATGGGATATTTCTTTTGGTGCGATACATCCCTTGAAATATCGGTTGCGGATTTCATATCCACCCGATATGTTCGGAAAAGCAATGGCGAAATAACGTTTGCCGTTGTGGGTGAAACGGGCTTCCTTACATTCTCTTTTCGCCAGTGCCGTGTTTATCCCTCTTTCCTGTAGGTAGGCAAGCAGGGCAGGAGAAGTCAGCTGTACAATGTCCAACTCCTGAAAACTCGGTTCGGAAAATGACTGCTTGCCAAAAGAGAAAGATACGGGACGGATGTGCGGAGTCTGTTCCTCGATTTTCTGTAGAAGATAAGGTACATAGTCGGAACAGTAGAGTTCCTGTGCCAGTGCAATGATATTTCCACCTTTACCAATTGCAAAATCATACCATTGGTTGCGCTCGGTATTTACTTTGAACGAGGGCTCTGTCTCTTTCCGTAACGGGGATTTGTACCACAGGTTGATACCTTGCTGTTTGACGGGAGAATAGCCCAAACTGTACAGAAAATCCGCTATCCTGATTTGTTTTGCTGTTTGTATATCCATAATAAGATGAGTGTTTGAATAATGGTTGGAATATTTATTTCTCTTTTCGCCCGTACCTTTTTATGAAGTACGGTCTGTATAATCACTTCACTTTATCTTCGTATATATAGGATACGGTAATAAAGTGAAGCGGTTTTACATTCTCTGTAACCGCTTCGCTTTATCCTTAATATATAGACCTGCCGAATAAAGTGAAGTGATTACAGGTTAGACGGTCTAATAGTGAAAGTCTGGCTTGAACGTGTATTTCCTGCCGTTCTCCTGTACTATCATCCGTTTGTTCCGGAGCATGGTGATAAGTGATACTGCTTTTTGATGGTTCAGTTTTACACCTACCGACATATATGCCTTGACTAAGGCGGTTTCCAGATCCTTGTAGCCGTATTCCTCTTTCAGCCCGAAAGCCGCTTCCAGTGCTATGCGGTGCTGTTGTTCGGTAATATGCCTGTAAGGGTCGAACTTTTCCTCTTCCGGTCTTCCGGGTTTCTTCGCTTCGGGTCTGTACCCCTCTATGAGTTCAGGCAATGCATTGTTGTTGATACGGAAAGCGAAAGGTTCGAAATCCATTGCACGGATGTGCATGGCTGAAACATTGCTTATATCCCCGTTGCTCTTGTCCTTTTCCACCAGCAGAACGGTTTCCGCCTTGTTGTTCAGCTCCGTACCGATATGCCCTCTTGCGTTTTCATCGCCTTTGTTCTGGTGGAGTATCGTATGGATGTGTATCTGCCTGTCATCCGTCCACTGCATCAGTTTGGATATAATACGTGTCGATTCTCCCGGACTGTTGATGTCATATACCATATCGCGGATGCCGTCTATGATTACAAGCCCTATGTCCAGTGTATTATAGATAGCCTGTTCGACAATCCTGATACGCTGTTCGGGCGTGTATTTCCTCAAAGCGAGAAACTCCAGATGTTCATTGTCCCTGTCATCAGGAAGACCAGCAAGCCGTAAAATACGTTTCATGACTTTCAGACAGTGATAATGGCTTTGTTCCGTGTCCACATAAAGAATCTTCCTTTTTTCTTCCGGTAGTTCCGCAACATACCGCAGTACCGTACCGTTTTTCAATGCGGCGGCTACGATAGCCGATACATTGAAAGTCTTTTTACTCTTGGCTTTGCCGATGGATGCACTGAAATTGCCCAGTGTACCAATGACCGAACCTTGCACTTTTAGAATCTCAGGTGCTTTTTCGTAGATTTTCGACAGGCTCAGGCGTGAAGCTTGCCAAAGGATTATTGCCTGTTCTGCCGAAATCTCCTTTATTTCTTTCATATAGTCCATAAGTATACCTCCCATTATTTCCGTCCTCCTGTTTTCTTCCCGGCAAGCTCAAGAGCCAATTCCGCATCTACGATAATCTTGCGCCCTATCTGGGTAATCGCCTTGTCTATCTTACCGCTTTTCTTTATGCGGTTGGCAGTGGGCAGACTGCACCCGAACAGTTTGGCTATACCGAGTATTCCGTACACATACTTCTTTTCCGTGTCTGTAACGGGTTGCGGCAATGCTTCGGCCTGACCTGAAGCGTGCTTACTCAGGAATATGAATTCTTCGCCTGTCATCTGCCAGACGGGTTTTGATAATAATTCTTGGATATTTGTCATCGTCCAATCTATTTAGTCGTTAAACAATCAGCCCTGCGCACTGGCTGTTATTTCTGTTCTCGAACGATGCAAAATTAGGTAGGGTTATGAGTGGTAAGGATGTGGACGGTACAAACTGAATATCATTGTATCTTATTGAATATCAGAAAATAAAAATACCACTCAAAAATTATTTTGAGTGGTAAAAGTGGAACTTTCGTAAAGTATCAGGATATATCACGGATTATCTGAATATATGTTCCATTTCCTTGGCGAAATTTTGGTTGCTGTCACTGGGGAAATCTGAAACAGGCTCCTTGTACTTGGATTTGTAGTAGCTGTCGTCAATATCCAGCAGTTTCAGTATTCTGTCTTTCCATTTGTCCCTGTCCTGTTTGGAGAGTTTCTCGCTCATCAGGAATATCAGATAGCATACACGTATTTTCTCTCTCGGTTTTATTTTCAGCTTACAGTTGCAGGGGTGAAGATTCATATTGGCATAGAAATCCGGTGCGGAAATTTCTTCGAACTGTTCTCCTATGCACACCTCATGAATGAGCGAAAGTAATTTCATGCTGAAATATTCCTGTTGTTCTTCTGTTGTTTCCTGCTGACTGATTGGTTTGCCCGGTTCGTCCTGCTGCTTCCCGTCAGGAATGTATTTCTTTAATATATCCAGAAAAAGGCTGCTTTGACGGTATATGTCCGAACAACAGTTCTTCATATATTGGAATGCTTCTGTTCTTGCAGCCTTTTGCTGGTCATAGAGTTTGTTCAGTTTGGCTTTTTCCCTGTCATATTCAGCCTTGCAGCGTTCATATTCTTTTTCTGCCTGTTTTTCCTCTTCGGCTGTATGCTCTCTGTAACCAATGGAGTCATACCTGTTGTTGGCTTCATTCAGCGGCTTGCTCAGGCTTCTTGTAACATCCAGCTGGGCTTCAATTTCCTGAGAATACCTTTCCATGTGCTGATAGCAAACACGTTCTATGGCTCTGTCACTTAATGGACGTTTCTCATAAGCCTGTATGCTCTTCTCTATTTCAGTTTTCAGACTGTTGAGTATCAAGGTGTACTGCTCTTTTTGTCTGTCAAGTACCAGTTCAAGTATGGCGGCTTCAAAGGATTTCATGTCATTATACTCCTGATAGAAATCCGATATGAATTTCTGCCTGTCAAAAGAGAATGCGTAATTATCTATATAGTCTCTGTATATTCTGTTGAGTTCTCCGTATTGGGGAATCATCGTCTGTATCTTTCCTGCCATATGATTTAATTTAATGCCCTCTGAACTTATGTAGTTCAGTACTTAATTCTTCGTTATTTTTAATGAACTCTAACAGAATTTCTTTAGTTATTACATATTGATTGTTTTTCTTATCCTTAGTTGCAAGTTTTTGTTCATCATCCTTATCTGTTATTTGGAAACTATGTATTATTCTATTTCTTTGAGTTACCAGTTGGTTAAATAAAGTCGCAATCTTAGAACCGGCTTTATTTGTTATCGTGTCTGAAATAGGCTTCGATAGATTTCCTGATGTTCTGTCTATTAAATCATACCAATTATAATTAGCTCCGCCATCCTCTCTTAGGATATTCTCTATGATAAATGCATTATTGGAATTAAAAACACATAATGCACTACCTAATAACTCCCTATATTCTTTGGATGGCAGGGATTGTCTTGTATAATCTTCGTACATAAGTAATATATTTAGAGTTGGTTAAACTTGTTCATCGCATTAGCTTTAATATCATCGGCTATGTCAATGTAGGGTTTCATGGCTTTATAATCACTGTGCCCTGTCCATTTCATTACAACCTGCGCAGGAATACCGAGAGCCAGCGCATTACAGATGAATGTCCTTCTTCCTGCATGTGTGCTGAGCAATGCATATTTCGGTGTAACTTCATCTATACGTTCATTTCCTTTGTAGTAGGTTTCACGTACAGGTTCATTAATTTCTGCCAGTTCTCCCAGTTCCTTCAAATAATCATTCATTTTCTGATTACTGATAACAGGCAATGCCATGTGGTTTTCAAAATGGATGTCCTTGTATTTCTCAAGTATGGCTTTACTGTACTTGTTCAGTTCAATACTCAGACTATCTGCCGTTTTAACGGTGGTAACTTCTATGTGGTCGGACTTGACATCACTTCTCTTTAGGTTACGAACATCTGAATAACGCAGACTGGTAAAGCAACAGAACAGGAAAACATCCCGGACACGTTCCAGATACTGTTTGTCTTTGGGTATCTGATAATCTTTCAGCTTGTTCAATTCGTCCCATGTCAGGAAGATTACCTTCTTGGGTGTGGTTTTCAATTTCGGTTTGAACGTATCGTATGCTATATTCTGGTTATATCCCTTTTTGAAACTCCACCGTAAAAACCATTTGAGAAATCCCATTTGCTTGCCGATGGTACTGTTTCTCATATCCTTTTTGTCTCGCAGGAAATTGACATACTCGTTCAAACCGAACTCATCGAAATACTCAAAGGTTACGTCTTCCTTGAACTCTTTAAGGTGATTTTTTACGGCTGCAAACTTTTCGTATGTGGATTCAGTCCAGTTGTTCTGATTGCCGCATTCTTTTACAAATTCATCGAACACCTCCCAAAAACTTATCCGTGCTTCTTCCTGCTGTTCTTCGTTGGCATTCTTCATCCGCAGGTTGAACGCATTCTTTAGTTGTTGGGTGGTTGGCATGGTTTCCTGCACCTCAAACTCCTTGAACACATTTTGAATTTCGGCATAGTATTTCAGCAGATCCGCATTTATTTCGGATGCACTTTGCTTTAATTTGTTGGTACACCCGTTCTTTACTCGCTGCTTGTCGGAATCCCATTTGGCTACATCGATACGGTAACCCGTTGTAAACTCAATGCGTTGGCTTGCGTATATGACGCGCATACGGATGGGGACATTCTCCACGATTGGCACACCGTTCTTTTTCCGGCTTTCCAATGCAAAAATGATGTTTCGTTTGATATTCATAATTGGGTGCGTTTGAAATTCTACACCCAAATATACACCCAATATTTGGAATAGCAAAAGATATTCAGAAAGATTTAGATTTACTATGCACTCCAAATAGTATATGATTATCAGTAATTTGCAATTTTATGATATTTTTTGAATATGTAGGTTCGAGAGCCTCTCTCTCCGCAAGGAAGAAAGTGTGAATCAAGCGCCTGCGAGATTCACACTTTTTTTCGTCCAATAGTCCAATCCGTTTCCTTGCCACAATACGGCTGAAAAAAGTCAGCCCGACCGGGTAACATTATTCATGGTTTCGTATCTAAATGAAAAAAAGATCGAAGCCATGAACAAGTTAATTTGCAAAGCCGGGCTGCTGTATGCGATACTGTTGGGAATAACGGATACATGTATTGCACAATCTTTTTCTGTCCAACGCACGGGTCACGGAAAGCAGGCAGTTATTCTGATACCTGGATTTGCATGTTCCGGAGATGTATGGGATCAAACCGTCGATACCCTGCGCCATGATTACACCTGTTATGTCTTAACCATGCCCGGTTTTGCAGGGACCGCGCCAGAGGCAAAGCCCTCATTTGCCAATTGGACCAGGCAGATTGTCGATTTCATCCACCATGAAAATATAGAAAAACCCATACTGATCGGGCACAGTATGGGCGGTGGTTTGGCGTTGAACATCGCATCGACCCAGACAAACCGGATAAAGAGCATTGTGGTTGTTGATGCACTCCCCTGTCTGGCGGCTGTCTATAATCCGGATTTTCAATCAAGAGAAATATCGGACGATGAACGGACAAAGGCCGGAGCCGGAATGCTCGGCATGAGCGATGAGCAGTTCCGCAGGCAAGCATACATCAGTGCAACAGCCCTTACGACGGATTCACTCCGTTATGACGATCTGGTCAAATGGAGTCTGTCTTCCGACAGAATGACCTGCGCGAGAATGTATTATGACTATTCCAATGTGGATTTAAGATCTGCCGTCGAGAATATTTCGGTTCCGACATTGGTCTTACTGGAACATCCGTTCAAGAAAATCGCCCCGATCATTGAGCGGCAGTTCGGCAATCGGCCGAACCTTGAATTGAAATATGCGAACAAAGGCCTGCATTTTATTATGTTTGATGACCGGGAATGGTATATCCGGCAGATTATGGACTTTCTAAATGACTGATCGTGAATTTCGAGGATATATACAAGGCCTATTGGGACAAGGTATTCCGATTGTGTATGGGCTATTTCAATGATTATCCCCTTGCCCAGGACTTGGCACAGGACGTTTTTGCCCGCGTATGGCAATATCTCCCCTCCTTCAAGGGTGAATCATCCGTGGGAAGCTGGATCTTTCGCATTGCCACCAACATCTGTTTGCGTCAAGGCGAACGTCAGAGAAGAATCTCTCAAACGGAAGTTCCCCCCGACGTGTCGGTTGAAGCAGCGGATGACCGCTCATTGCATGTGCAAGCCTTGTATAAGGCCATATCCGGGCTTTCAGAGACGGACCGCCTGATCATCTCGCTTTATCTGGAAGATTTGAAACAATCGGAAATAGCTCAGATCACGGGTATGTCGCAAGTAAACGTACGTGTAAGGATACACCGGATCAAATCCATATTGGCAAAAAAATTACGCGGGGATGAAGAATGATATCGACATAAAATCCTTATGGAAAGGGCAGCAGGTTCCTGTCATCGATTTGTCGGCGGTCCGAAAAAAGATAAAATATTTCAGAATGCGCAGAATGGGAGAGTCCTGTGCGGTTATTATGCTCATGATGCTGGCCTTGGCCTCAGGAGTGACTGTTTGGATACATTGGCCCCCCTTGCTGTCTGTTACCAAAGCTGGAATTATTCTACTATCCATGGGCTTCATGCTGCCGGTCCTATCCTACGGCAGACTGCTTCATCTTTACTATAGATTAAAAACAGACTGCTCCAACGTCGATTATATGAGCAATCTTTTGAAAATCAAGAAGCAGGAACATAGACAGCAACATATCGTGCTGAACCTGTATTTTTTGGTCCTGTCGTTGGGCTTCTCGCTCTATACTTATGAATATACATTCCACCATTCATCTCCCCGGGGAATAATCGCATATTCGGTCTTATTGTCATGGATCTCCGTGAACTGGTTCGTATTCCGACCGTACATCATAAAAAAACGCAACCGCAGGTTTTCCAAACTGGTGAAATGCATCGAAAGCCACAGAGACATACTGATGAGACATTGACCGCACGGAATAAAAGATGCCTCCGGCACAACCGGCTACATGCATTCCGGCAATCGGGACCTTGGCAGGAGCAAAAAACAGAGAGGGTCGGCCCCCAAGCGGCACCGACCCTCTCTCTGTTCAAACGGGGCTACATTTACACGAAGCAACCGTCGTCGAGCGGCGTGAGGTCTTCGAGAACCTGCTTGATATGCTGCTCGTGCGAACGCGGGCAGATCAACAGGGCATCCGGCGTATCAACAACGATATAGTCGTGCAGCGAATCCACGACGACGACCTTTTTGCCGACGGCCTTGACCAGGCTGTTCGTCGTATCGTAGAGTTCCGAATAGGCCGGCACGACATTGCCGTCGGCGTCCTTGGCCGAGAGTTCGTAGAGCGAGCCCCAGGTTCCGACGTCGTTCCACCCGAAATCCGAGCTCCGCACGAAGACATTATCGACACGTTCCAGCACGCCGTAGTCGATCGAGATCGACGGACAGCGCGCAAAGATATCCTCCACGGAGTTTGGCTCCTCGGGCGTAGCGAATCTGTCGGCCTGTCCGGCAAAAAGGCCATACACCTCCGGAAGATGGCGTCGGCTGGCCGGCCAGAACCGGCTGCCGATGCCACCGGCCATGATGACGCAGTAACGATTGGTGGCTGTCATAAGCCCTGCCGGTTATCGTTCGGCACGCATCGGGTTCTCCAGGAAGTCCCTGTAGGCAAGGCGGATGCCGTCCTCAAGCTCGGTCTTGTAGGTCCAGCCCAATGCCGTGGCCTTCGAGACGTCGAGCAGCTTGCGCGGCGTGCCGTTCGGCATCGAGGTATCCCAGCGGATCTCGCCCTCGTAACCGACGACCTTGGCAACCAACTCAGTCAGCGCCTTGATTGTCAGCTCCTTGCCCGTACCGGCATTCACCGTCTCGTTGCCCGAGTAGTTGTTCATCAGGAAGACGCATAGATTGGCCAGATCATCCACATAGAGGAACTCGCGCAACGGGCTGCCGTCGCCCCAGCAGGTCACGTAGGGAAGGCCCTGCTCCTTGGCCTCGTGGAAGCGGCGGATCAACGCCGGAAGCACATGGCTGTGCGTCGGGTGGTAGTTGTCATTCGGGCCGTAGAGGTTCGTCGGCATCACGCTGATGTAGTCCGTGCCGTACTGACGGTTCAGAAACTCGCAATACTTCAGACCCGAGATCTTGGCCAGCGCATAAGCTTCGTTCGTCTTCTCCAACTCCGAGGTCAGCAGGCACGACTCCTTCATCGGCTGCGGAGCCATGCGCGGGTAGATGCACGACGAGCCCAGGAACTCCAGCTTCTTGCAACCGTTCTGCCAGGCGGCGTGGATGACGTTCATCTCGAGGATCATGTTGTCGTACATGAAGTCGGCCAGGGCGCTCTGATTGGCCTCGATACCGCCGACCTTCGCGGCTGCAAGAAAGACATATTCGGGACGCTCCTCGGCAAAGAAGCGCTCTACGGCCTCCTGACGCGTCAGATCCAACTCCTTGTGGGTACGGGTAATGATGTTCGTATAACCCTGGCGCTGCAGCTCACGAACGATGGCCGAGCCCACCATGCCGCGGTGTCCGGCGACATAGATTTTTGCGTTTTTCTCCATCATAAGGCGTCCTATTTTACGATACCCTTCTCGAGGTACTCGGCCAGGTTCGTACGGATCTCATCACCGGCACGCTCCACGGCCACTTTTGCCATGTCGGCATCGACCATGATCTTCACCAGCTGCTCGAACGTGGTCTTCGTGGGATTCCAGCCCAGTTCGGCCTTGGCCTTCGAAGGATCACCCCACAGATTCACGACATCCGTCGGGCGGTAGAAATCGGGCGACACCTCCACCAACACACGGCCCGTGGCCTTGTCGATACCCTTTTCGTTCTCACCTTCGCCGACAAACTCCAGTTCGATGCCCACGTATTTGAAGGCAAGATAACAAAATTCCCGGACAGAGTGCTGCTCGCCCGTGGCAATTACAAAGTCTTCGGGTTTCTTGTTCTGCAGAATCAGCCACATACACTCCACATAATCCTTGGCATATCCCCAGTCGCGCAGCGACGAAAGGTTCCCCAGGTAGAGTTTGTCCTGCTTGCCCTGGGCGATACGGGCAGCTGCGAGGGTGATCTTGCGCGTCACGAAGGTTTCGCCACGACGCTCGGATTCATGATTGAAAAGAATACCCGAGCAGCAGAACATGTTGTAGGCTTCGCGGTACTCCTTGATGATCCAATAGCCGTAGAGTTTGGCCACGGCGTAGGGGCTGTAGGGGTGGAACGGGGTCTTCTCGTTCTGCGGAACCTCCTCTACCTTGCCGTAAAGCTCCGAGGTCGAAGCCTGATAGATGCGGCAGGTCTCGGCAAGTCCGCACTGGCGTACGGCCTCGAGGATGCGCAGTACGCCCGTAGCATCGACGTCGGCTGTGAACTCCGGAGCATCGAACGAAACCTGCACATGGCTCTGAGCCGCCAGGTTATAAATCTCATCAGGACGTACTTTTCCAACGACCTGCAGAATACTCATCGAATCGCCAAGGTCAGCGTAATGCAGATGGAAATGAGGTCTTCCTTCCAAATGAGCAATACGCTCGCGGTAATCGGTCGATGAGCGGCGGATCGTGCCGTGAACGTCATACCCTTTTTCCAAAAGGAGTTCAGCCAGGAACGAGCCGTCCTGACCCGTAATTCCAGTGATCAAAGCTGTTTTCATATCTTATCGATTGTGTTTTGATTGATTCTGATGCTGCTGTTTGCGCCGGTGCTCCTGCCACAGCAGGCGGGGCAGCGACTCGATGATGCCCCAACACCGCGCCAACTGTTTGCGGGGCTCCTTGAAGATCCGGTGGACGAACTCCAGGTGGCAGCGGATCATCCACTGGGGTGCCCGAGAGACCTCTGTCCCGCTGAAGAATTTGAACGCAGCCCCGACAGCAATCATGACACCATGGTGTAAATAAGGCTTCAGCCGACTCATGAAGATCTCCTGCTTGGGTGCTCCGAGAGCGACCCAAATGATATCGGCACCATCGGCCTCCACCATGCGGGCGATCTCCGGGTAGTCGAACTCCTCGACCTTGCGGAACGGTAGCTCGACGAACTGCATCTGCGCCACATCGGGGTTTTCATGGATGAGATTCTCCTTGAGTCCGTCGAGAATGGCCTGCGAAGTTCCCATGAAGATCATGCGATACCTGCGGCTGCGGATGATGTCCATGAAGATCTGACTGCCGCAATACTGCTCAAAGCGCTTCCCATAGATCCATCGGATGTAAAGCGGGACATAACTGCTGTCGCAGATGGAGAACATGCCGCCATTAACGACCTTGAGATATTCAGGATTCCGGTTTGCGGTATTGAGGATAACGCCGTCGGCCACACAGATGTAGTTGGCCTCGTTTTTTTGCAGTTGTCGTGCGATGCTTTCGTGTACGGCCTTCTTATCGAACTCGTAACGAATGTTAAAGTAGTATTCCATAAAAAAATATTACCAAGACTTGAAATCTATTACCATTTTTTGAGTATTGATAACTTTTCAATTCCTCGGTATGCTTTGCAATAAACCTTGAACTAAATCATCCCATTTTTGATAAATCCCCTCTGTGGAATATTCCCGCAAAAGTTTGCCATGAGCCTTTTCCCCCAAACGAGCGATCTCGTTTGGATTATTCCAAAGAGCGACTACATGTCGCTCCAGATCATCGACATTCCCTGGTCTGAACAAACGACCGATTGCCGCATCTCCTTCACCGATAATCTCCGTAAAGCCGCCATGATTAGGGCCGATAACCGGCTTACCGAATTGAGCCGCTTCGAGAATAGCCATAGGAAATCCCTCGTAGCAACGACTTGGAATCACCAAAAAACGAGCACCTTGAATAAAATCCGACAACTCTTCGCCTTTCAGATATCCCATAAAACGGACATTCTTCGGCGCTTCTACCTCGCCTGGCATCCGCTGGGCGCCAGCCAATCGGAACTGAATATCCGGATGACGCCGTGCCACCTCAATCAACAGATCGTATCCTTTCTCATAACTCAATCGCCCAACATAAGCAATATAATCACCTAACATAGATTGGAAATCAGTTGAACAACGGATACAGTTCGGAATGACAACGATCTTTTCGGCATCAAATCCGGCTTGTATCAACTTCTGCCGTTGAAAATCAGCAATGCAAGCAAACCGATCAACACATTTACGATAGGCTCCCGAATATCGTGCCACCGCATTGCGCGCCGCATATCCGACCGATTTCAACAGGGAGTGCTCGCAATTATAACGCACGCAGTCCCACTCGTTGCCCCGCTCCAGACACAATTCGCAAGGCTTTCCCTCCCGCATGAACAATCCCGTGGGGCAGATCAAGCGGAAATTATGGACGGTCATCACAACCGGAACACCCGCCTTTTTGCACTCAAACAGAGCAGCAGGAGAGATAAACGGGAACAGATTGTGCACATTCACAACATCCGGACGCTCCGCCTTCAGAATTCTTCGCATTTCACGAACACCTTTCGGGCAGTACAACCCAGCCAAGAATCCATGGATCTTTCCAACAAGTGAATCCCGGCTATCAGCTGTCGACATTCTCAACTGCACAACTTGATGGCCGTGCTTAGTCCACATGGCCGCCATCTGATCGACAACAGACTCCTCTCCCGAATATTTACCGTAGTCGTTGTGAACAAGTAAAATCTTCCGAAATACTTTTGTCATTCAGACCTGTTTATAATAATCTATAGTTAGAATCTCGCGTATCTCCGATTTTCTTTGCAGGATTACCAACCATTATAGAATAATCATCAATAGCACCTTTTATAACTGCGCCAGCTCCAATTATACAATATTTCCCAATAATACTACCCGGCAAGACAATAGCGCCAGCTCCAACAAGAGAGTGGGCTCCCAATATTACTGAACGGAAGGCTTATTTGTCAAAAGTATTTCTATCACATGAAGGCATAATATTACGAGCCTTGTAACGCCTCAAAAAAGACCAATCATGGGTCAAAACAATTGCGTTAACTGATATACCGCATCCGTCTTCGATAGTTAGGCCTCCTGACGGATCAATATATGCAGATAAATCAAGTGAAGCCGGTCTGCCTACAAACTTTACTCCAATAAATTGATAAGATTGAACTATCAAACTTATATATAATTTATGACTTATTACTCGACTACAAAAAGCCAAAAGTCTGAAAAAATAAAATAAGAGTCGTTTCATGATTGATGTTTTGAGATTATAATATACCTTATTTTAGATGGGCAGACTGCTAACAAAAAGAATATTATTAATCTGATATTAAAAGGATTATAATACAAACCTATCATTACTTCTCGTATAGTTTCCTCCCGTTCGCCAAATCTGATTGCAACAGAAGCCCTCATTCTATGCCAGTGAGATATGTAATGCCTCAATCCAATTACAGACGAATGAGACTTGTATAACTGCAATAATGATTTTCCAACCGGATCGTTTCTATCTTGTCGCCTTGGGGGCAAATGAGTATAATCATAACCTTCTCCTAAATTATAAATAGCTAATGGCGTTTTACAGAATGCTATTTGCCCTCTAATAGAAAGCCTTGCCCATGTTAGCAAATCTTCTCCTGATTTTATGCCAACCGGAAATCCTCCTATTGCCTGTATCGCATTTTTCTTCACCATAATGGCAGATGTCCATAAAGGCGGGTGTGAGCAACTAGCAACTTCAAAATAATTGGTCAGGATTCCATCCTCTTCTGCAAATGATAATTTACGAATAATTGTCGGAGTTACTTTTCCTTCAACATCCCGGAACTCATAATTGCAGGCAAAAACGCTGCAATCGGGATATTTTCGAAACAATTGATATTGGGACTCCAAGTACCCGGGGTTCCATTCATCATCGGCATCTAGAAAAGCTATTAAATCCCCTTTTGACGCCTCGATACCTCTGTTACGAGCTACGGATACTCCCGCGTTCTGTTGATGAATCAGTCGGATACGGCTATCCTGTACCTTTTCTACTTCCGCAACACTATCGTCTGTCGAGCCGTCATTCACAATGATGACCTCAAAATCTTGATAGGTTTGAGCCAATACTGTTGCTATGGTATTGGATACTTGATCCTTCTTATTGTAAAGGGGAATAACAATTGAAATCATAAACTAATACAACATGATAAATAACTTTATTATCAGACTTGTCGCTTCCGTAGATCTATCATTTTAAGGAATATTCCGATGAAAATAAATGGGATGACAAAACTTTGCTGAGCATAGCTTATCACATTGTCAAACATCATAGAAAAAAAAACACCTGCACAACTCCCCAAAGCCATTGCTCCTGATAATCTTATTAACTTATTATGTTTGTACTGAGTTGACAATATAGTAACCTTCAGAATTGCCATAACAAAGAAAATAGCAAATAGAGATATACCAACCAACCCCGTGTCACAAAGAATCTGGACATAATCATTATGAATCAATTTGACCGCGAAATTTTCTTTGGTAAATTCCATTGACTCTCCTAATCCAGCGCCAGTGATAGGGTTCGGTTTATAAAATAACTCTAAGTTAGTATTCCATATCAGTTCACGACCGTTGGATTGTATATTTTCAAAATTAATCGACGAGGAATCCATTGAAGAGATTGTTGTTTGACTATCCATAAACATCTTTTCATGGACAGCAGGAATAAAAAAAATAGCACCTGCTCCAAGTAATGATAATCCAAACAACCAAGGCAATGCGCGCAGCCGATAATAGCTTATCAGGAAAAAAGCTGTCGCCAGAAAAATTCCACCTATACCAGTTCGAACAACCTCCAAAACAGTCGACAATGCAATCCATATTGCAGCTATCCACCATTTTTTACTTTTATTAATTACATATAGCGCCAAAGGGATTACAAATAGAGCTGAAAAGAAATCAGCCAATGAAGCGTAAGCTATGAGTAATCCCCCCGTCTTAAAACATAACAAACCATACAACCATGGTAAGAATTTCGCGCTGAATCCTCCAATGAGAGCAGCATATATAGCCATTACCAAGATACTCTTTTTCAAGAAAAAGAGAAAATCCTCATAATCTTGTATGGCATTATATCCTAACCATAAATACAATAGAGGAAGAGCGTATTTAATCAATAACATCAATCCCTGGAATTCCACGGAAGAGTAGAATAACGTAATAGTCGCCCATATCAAAAAAACCAAATAGGCAACAACAATAATATCGACTTTTATCTTAAAACGTGTAAACAACAGATAGAGCATGAATAATATCCAAAAGCCGTACTTCACTAAGGACAACGGCCCTAAAAAGATCATCGCCGTTGCAATACAGAAAATCAGAAAGTGAAGGTCGCGATTCAGATAGCATTTGATATTTGGTGCTATGGGATGTTGAACAACCCGTAGTTTCTTATTTGCATATATGCGGATTACATAGATGACCATCCACAAGCCTACCACCAAATTGAGTAGAAAACTCATACGCTATAATTTACTGTAAAGGTTTACGATAAGAGCCAGATATCTTTCAATAGAGAATCTCGAGACGTACAATAATGCATTTGCACGTATACGGTTCAATTCGGCATGGGAACCAATTAATCGTCCAATTTTATATGCCATATCTTCAGCGTCTTCTTTGCGATGCAGTAATCCAACCTCGCCATCGCAAACAACCTCAGGAAGACCACCGACCCGAGCAGCCACAACAACACATCCGCGGGCCATGCCTTCAATTGCCGTAAGGCCAAATCCTTCGCTGCGTGATGGCATCAATAAAATATCAATCCGATCATAATACTGCGCCAAAACCTCCTGCGGTTGACTTCCAACGAATTCTACAGAATCAATGATACCGGCTGCTTGAACCTGTTGCTCCATCTGCCTGCGCAAGCTGCCATCTCCGACGACCAACAATCGTACTTCCGGATGAGCGGCTTTTACCTTTGCAAAGGCAGGCACAACCAGGTCCATACCTTTGATCGACTCCAATCGACTTACCACCCCGATGGTCATCGGACAATTTACCGTACTCCTTTTTTGAGCAATAGGAAGGCTGGTAGGAAGCGCATTGTAAATAGTAAAATGATTGCGTTTTTTTAAGGGATAGTTCTCATCGTAAAGCTGCGAACTGCCAAAAAACGAACGTTCGGCCAATTCCGTAATACAAGTGAATGCTCTTACGCAATGCCGTTGAATAAAATGGACCAGTTTCAGACTTGGATATATGTCTGCTGCTGTATGAGCCGTTGTTAGGATCTGCCGCATTCCCAACAGACGCAACAGCAAAATAGGGATTGCACCAGGAGCCATATATTGAACATGAGCGACGTCGGGTTTATATTGTTTAAGAACGGACCGCAATCCTTTATACAGAAAGAGAATACCTCTCCAGCCATCGATTCGTATTCCATCCGGACTTAGACAAACGACCTCACATCCTGCATTCTGAAAACGGGATACCATATCTTCACAGTTCTCAAAATAACACACGGTCACAACCCAATGTCCGCCGGCTATAAGAGCCTGCACAAGATTCAATGTTTGTACTTCTGTTCCTCCAGTCATCAGGCAGGGGATACATATCAAAACAGTCATCGAGAAAGACGAGATTTCAGTTTATGCATATAATAACAAATAGTTGGCATCGGATCTTTCCGATTGAAATTGAGCTGACATCCAGTTCTCATGAAGTCATGCCACCATTGCATTTTAGATAATACTCCATCCTTGACATGGCAATAATCTGTTGACAAATCCATCATATACGTATCTTTAACACGCAATTGTGGCTCCTCTCGATCATCAAACAGCAAAGCTGGAAGATTCGCGCCACTGGCAGTTGCCGCATAGGCAAGACCATCGTGACGGAAATTAAATTCCATGAAATAGTTTTTATCTTTCCGATGCAATAACTCCACACTGAAAGGACCATAATATCCGATCGTGTTCATGAACTTTACAATCGGAGTTGTATCAATATGAAATTTGGCAATTGATTGGAACAAGCCAAAAGAACAGGGACTATAAATCGTCGGATAATGTCTGATTTTTTTAATTCCACCCGGGACATAGACGCCATGTTCTGTCCGGACTCCAATCAAATTGATCTCATACTCCTTCTCAATATATTCCTGTACAATGAACAACGGACATGAAGATGTCTGCAGCAGGCTTATTTCAACCTCATGGTAATTCGAACAAATATGGATATCTGATTTTTCACCATGCGTACTGTTTACCGGCTTCAGCAACAAGGGATACTCCAAATCTCCCGGAAATTGGTCTCCGCGCTTATATATAAAGGACTTGGGAATTGTAAATCCACATTCTTGAGCCAACAAACATTGCGCATCTTTATTCATCATGGTACCCAATTGGGCTCCTCGCATTGGCGTAATATAAAATCGGGTCAACGCGGGTTCATGGGAATCAACAAACTGCGCAGCGTTATCATTTGTACATATCAGAACTTGATCTTTTACACCATCCGCGATCTTTTGCAGAACCGGCAGGCAATCTTCTACATCGTCGAGATAAAATATCTGACATTTCTTAAGATATCTACTCTTCGATACAAATAGTCGATCCTCTTGTCCTACCAACAACAATGTTATATCCACATGCGCCTCACCAAGGCTTCGAATCAACCCCAAGGTATTGTTAAAGGAATCCCCAATGATAATCGCATGCAAATCATTTCTTTCCATAAATTCTCCGCAAAATAAAGCCTTGTTCTCAATCGATTAGTCCTAACAAGCAACTGGAAGTTTCCCTCTCCAAGGCATTCCATGAGACGCAGTAAGGAGGAGAGGGCCACACTCATTTGTTAATTTATCCTATCAATGCACGTCCTATTCTGAATTTCATTATGGCATGAGAAATAAAATAGGATATAATGAATGCTATTGTTGCGAAGGCAAATGGGAATAAATAAATATGCGCTTCGGCCCAATCTGCTAACGGGAAAACATGTTGGGCCGTAGACGAAAGCATATACAGCTCCACCCAATTGTGAAATATGTAAATTCCGAAACTACATGCACTCAGTCGGATCAACAGATTAGTCAATCTAAATTTATGGAATGGAATTTGTTTGCAAATATACCATATTATAAAAATTCCAGATAAAGAAGCGAGTGTTCCACAGACGGTGTGCTCGCCGTATTCCGTGTAATACATTATACCAGTCAATATATATATAACGACCAATGCCCATAATAAATGATACCTATGTATTGCCTCAAATACCTCATTATAATACTGATAGACAACCATTCCCAGCACAAACCAACAGAGCCATAAAGAAACATTATGCAAACCCAGAATCATAGGCATAAATTTACCTACCAAAGACAAAACAAACAATACAAGCAATAATAATATTTTTCCAATTCTCGCACGGAAAAATATTATTGTCTTGAATAAATAACTTATGATAAAACATAAGAACAACATAGGTAAATACCACAAGTGCCAATATGTCCATCGATAAAAAGGCTCATAACTTAAGTTGTTTGTCGTCACCATAAACAGAATGGTAAAAACAAAAAAAGGTATCATTAGGCGTTTAAACTTATGCCATGCCATCATCCAAAACGAATCATATTTTTTACGATCCAACTGACGTCCAAATAGGTATCCAGATATCACAACAAACATCGGCATTGCAATATTAATCAGATATGACTGATTAAAGAGTTCATATTTACTGCGATAAATAGTAGCAACAGACTCAGGTAAATGATTGGCATAAGTCATTCCATAGGCATGGAAAAATACCACAATTATGATAGCCAATAATCGAAGGATGACTATATCTAGTTGTAAATTTGACTTTATCATGGCATTTTAAATTACAGAAGATCGCATTTACCCAATAATAAATGTTAGATGTCTATTAATAATAATAGACACAGCATCAAATTTAGTTACATTAAATGGACATATATCTGAACATAGAGCGACAGTGAGTTTGCTCGGTATTATTGATATTTACTCCTTAAAAGGGAGCATATATACCTTTCTCATCCAATACAATACACCAATTAGGTCCTTATCCTTCTCGAACTGTGAATAACAGCATCTTAGTATATTATTGAATTTTCGATAACAAAAGAATAAGATTCCAATGAATTTGTCATCTGACTTTAAAATATAATTCTGTTTTGCTTTGATTTGCTTTTAATAATATTCTCGGAAGGACTCCACTCCATGGTTTGCCGCACGGGGCTAAGGGTGTTACATACTGATTAATTGCACGAAGTTTCAATAAATGTTCTTCTGCAGTCATTTTTAATCGTCTTGCATTCTTCCAATCAAGGCCCCAAACATTGTAATACCACAACCACACACAGTATTCATATACAGGGACCTTCTCCGGCAACAACTCTTTCACAATTGAACCAGTCTTAACATGATCACTCCAACCTTCTCCCCAATGTGGGACAAAAACGGACTCTGGAATCAAATCATGAGTTAAATCAGACAATCTCCTAGTTTCCTCATTATTTCTGTCAATATTTCCATCAGGATAGGACAAGTAATGAATATTAGATTCCGGAACACCTAAAATGCGCATTGCATTCGATGCCAGGGAATGGCGCGCAGCAATAATCTCTTCCTTGGATATGTTACAACAACAACCATGCGATTGTTCCCCGCCTGTCATAAATACAATGTGTGGAATTTTACCTTCAGCAACAAGTCTGACAATCAACCCACCACAACCGAGCACTTCATCGTCAGGATGAGGAGCAACGATTAAGACGGAAGATGGACAAGAGAAAAAAGGTTTATTATGGCTCAATATATGAACAAGCAGAACCCGCAGTCGTCTAATTATATCTTTTATCATACAACATCGCAAATTAGACTCGTCTCAATAATTTAATATACCGCTCAATTCTAGCATAGCCCACAGTTCGATATATCGCTAACTTTAGTTCTGTAAGCCATCTCCTTTTATGGGGGACACTAAATATTTTACAATATCTTAAATATATTTCATCAGCTCCCATGACAGCTTTTGAAAAGTAAAGTTTAAAATAATAGTAATAATCATCTTCTATCTTTGAAATTATTCTCGTATCATTAGGGAAAGCATCTTTGAAGTGAACTAACTTTCTTTCTGCCGAATGTAATGTTGAGATTAAATGAATTTTGTCCACTTGGGCAAATTGAGATGAGCCTTCTCGTTCAAGATATAAATAACACCCTTCTGATGAAAGCATACCTTTTTGAGTAACCCATAACGTTTCACAGAAATAGAAACTATCTTCATAATACTCGTCTACTGGGAATACAATGCTTTTCACAGAGCTCCAGCGATATATTGTTCCACAGCAAAGCCCCGATAATTTTTTATTATAAAAAAAAGACAGGAAACAAGCCTTGGGAATTACAATATTATCAGTTACTTCGAAATTTCCATATGTAGAACTGGATGTTCGACAATTGCCCAACTCATCAACTCGCATAACCGAAAAAGATACCCAATCAAGAGTATTATCTTCGATCAAATATCGTATATTCTTTTCCAATGTATCTGGAGTAAGGTAGTCATCTCCATCAACAAACGTGATATATTCCCCTTTTACAGATTCAAGAGCATAATTTCTTGCACGAGCAGTCCGCCCATTTTCCTGATGCTTTACTATAACTCGATTGTCTGTTTTAGACAATTCCTGCAAAATCCTTAATGATCCATCAGTGCTACCATCGTCGACTAAAATTATTTCTATATTCCGATAGGATTGTTGTAATAAAGATTGAACACATTTTGTTATATAATTCTCCAAATTATATACAGGAACAATAATCGATACCTTGGGAGATTCCATAAATTAACTTCACGTACCTAAATTATGATACATAAGAATTATTTTGTTAATAAATCTTTGGTTATTATTCCATACACATCGGAGATCCGTTTATCAATAATAGTCCCCTTAAAATCAATCAATGTGTGCTCATTCTTAATACTCATTGCTGCCGTGGAACTAACAGTAACAACGGTATCAAATTGGATTCCAAGGAGTGTAAACAATTGAAAAGGAATAGCCTTATCCATAACTAAAACATTGGGCATAAAATGACGATATGGTAGTGTTTCTCTTGGATGAGGTTTGATAATTACATTACTTTCACCATAGGGTACAATCATATTTCTATACATTTCCACTTGCTCTTCATCCGAAATATCACAATCTTTAGAAAACGGTTGTGTAAGTACAATTACCTTTTTCGAAGCCATTAATTCAACTTCTCGATGTGTTAGGTTAAAACAGTTAAGTATATAGGTTTGTTTTTCTTTAGAAGATTGATGCCATAGTCGGCTCAGATCAATTGACTCAACCTTATTTTTTAAATGTTCATCATGGAACGGTTGTGTAAGAATAATCTTTTTGCATTTTGAATTTCGTCCGAAATCATGACAGTAAATATCTCCCCATAACAATTTCCGTATCCAATCTAATTTGTTATACACAGGCACTCGTGAGACACAATAATCAGCAGCACCATCTTCAATCAAGGTATAGGATCTTCTACCTATAATAGACTGGATACCAAACCCTTGGTCGATACCCCAGATTTCACTATACAATAAGTATGGCCATCTTATGATATTAATGAAAGGAATAAAAATATAACATAACTGAACGACTCTCCAATTTACCTTATCATCCCAACTGATATTTATGACATGATGACGGAAATTAGCCCTAACACTTTGATGGATACCTTTATCTGTAAAAAAATACCATGTACGCTTAATACAGTCTAAATCATTAGCGACCAAATATATTAGTAACGACCACAATGAGCCTGTTACGAAAACACGCGATTTCTGCTTCATGGTAAAACCTTATTTATTAGCTGGCAAAATCTTCGGCACCTTTAAGTATCGATAAAATATCCAACGGATACTTAGCAAATCCTATACTAGTAATATTATTATAATATTCATTTGATTTAAACCCAAACCCCCATGTAACACCAATAAAATCCATCCCAACCTCACTTGCAGCCAATGCATCGTGAATAGTATCGCCAATCATTATGGCATCATTTACTGTGCAACTCAAATCATTCAAGCATAATCTGATGATATCACTTTTAGTTAACTGATTAAAATTATCCGCCCCATGAACCACACTACAATAGCCAGAAAGATTAAATTTATCTAGGAGAGTTATCGCATAATCTTCCCGTTTATATGTAGCCACCCCAATTAAGCGATTTTGCGTCTTCAATCGAGCAAGCATATCAAAAATACCATTATAAACATCTGCCTTAAATAAGGCTGTATTCTTATAATAGTTTCGGAAAATTTCGGCACCAGCTTGCGCTTGAACATCGTCCAATCCACAATAATATTTCAACGAATCCTGTATTGGAGGCCCAATAAAATGATTTATAGCATGTCTAGAAGGCATTGGGAGTTCAAGCTGATTCAGTGTATAAATGACGCTCTCTTTGATTCCCAAACTTGTATCCAGCAAACATCCATCTAAATCAAATAAAATGACTTTTTTTCTAATAATGTTACTCAACGACATAATGACTTGGAGTAATAAAATGAATCTTTATGTTTCGATTCAGGACAGATAATGCCTCTGATATTGTCGCATTATACTCCTCTGCATCAATATTGTTGAAGGACAAATACTTGTCGTAATAATTAAATGAAGATTCATCAAACCCATCAAATCCTACCAATTCAACCTCCTTAATATTGATTTTGATAAGAGCCTGTAAAAAAAGTAATAGTGAGTTGTCGGAACACCTTTCATTAGGATAAACTAAGGAAGCATAATTTAGTGTATACCCAACAGCAGGGCCTATCGGGGTAATGTTCGAGGTTACAATCAGCTTATTCAAATATGAATTATATTCTTTAGTATCTAATAATTGAGAATAACGCTTGGCATTGCTGACAAAAATAAAATCTGGGGATAGATTATTTGGTATAAAGTTAATACTTATAAGGAGACTGGACTCATCTTTAATATACTGTTTCAGGAAAGTCTTAAAAGATTCTCCTGGACCAATAACTATTATCTTGTAAGGCTTATACTCCGAAATAACTTGACCAAGTCTTGCATAACTTTCTGTATCGTCAATGCTAAAACTCTGAAATTGAAAATATGCATTTTCAATCCATACTTTATCGTATAATAGCTTCTTTTCGTCAGGAATGGATGCCAATATCTCATATACAGACGACATTGAAAGAGTTTTCTTTTTTAATAAATACTGAACATATGAAGGGTGGCACTTTTGCATGGCTGATATATAAAAATCAAGTTTATACCCCCAATAATTTTCCATATATATGGGCATTATGCTTGTATCTATTATTTCAAGAAGCTGAGTTAAATCATACTTTTTGTCATAATAATAATTCATTTGCATCGCCAACAACTCTGTAGGGCAATTCCCTGCACTTTTCCCCATGCCATATATCGTAGAGTCGGCGACCAGAACTCGCCGAGAATCTTTCTCTAGAAATTTAAGAGTGTTGCTGAAGCCTAATTGAAAATTATTATGCTCATGATATCCTATTTTAATATCCGGATCAAGATTATTATCAATTAGATAAAAATATCGAGCCATAGATTTATTATCTAACAACCCATATGTATCAACAATGGAAAAAGCATACGGTTTAATTTGATTAATCCGTTTTACATATTCCAATAATTCAGAATCAGAATAAGCAGTTATAGAAATGGCTTGAATGAATAATTTATAGCCAAGTTCCTTAATCTTAATACAATAAGGAAGGGCTTCATCTATTTTATCTTTTTTAAAAATAACTCTTATCCCATCAATGAACGATTCACTTGCAGGTCCAATATTTTCAATCGGACATGTTCCATAATCTATCATTGCCACAGGTATGGCGTGATGCTTTTCTACATCAGCAAATACCTTATTTAAAGATTTAGTATCAGGGAATATACTCCGATTATTGTCATATTGTCGACGGCCATCTAGGAACCCAACCTCAATAAACTCAACACCGGCCTTCTCAAGACGTTTGTAAATAGCTGTTATTACATTGTGTCCAAACGCCCAATCATTAATGTAGCCACCATCTCTTAAAGTGCAATCAAGCACTTGTACATTCTTATTCATGATTATTCCTTTCTATTTTTTATCAACTCTCGTACTTTTTCTATATCCCTAGGTGTATCTACCGATATTGAAATGGAATCAACTAATTTATATTTAATATGTATTTTATTTTCAAGGAATCGTTGAAGTGTAACATCCTCTATCGATTCTAAAAATCCCTTCGGTGTATTGACAAAAAAATCTAGTGCTTTCTTATTATAACATTCTACACCAACGACTTTCTTATACTTAAATAATATACTTTTGTAAGGAAATGGAACAACGGCACGTGTAAGCAACACACATTCATCATTTGCATTTGTTACAATCTTAATATTTGCTGGATCCATCACTTCTGCCGGATCAGTAAAATATCGGCACAATCCTCCAACATATAAATCTGTAGATAATTCTAACGGCAAAACACTCTTAATCACATCCTCCTTGATAAGAGGCTCATCGCCACATACCACAACATAATAATCAGCTTGTATCCGAGTACTTACTTCGTGAATCCGGTGAATATGAGTTGGATGTTTATCTGATGTTAAGATACAATGCATATTATACTCACGACATACAGAAATAATTCTCTCATCATCTGTTGCAATAATTACATCACTAAAAGATTTTATGGTTACAACCGTCTGATAAACCCACCATATCATTGGTTTGCCACAAATATCAGCTAATGGTTTCCCAGAGAACCGCGAAGATGCATAGCGTGCAGGAATTACAGCAATCACTTTCATAATTTTATCTTTATAAATCGATGAACAAAACTTCTCATACCCGCAGATGTTGCATATAACAACACAAAAGTCATTAATACATATATACCAACATATATTACAGCAAACACGATCCAAGACGTGAATGATTCCGATGCAGAAATATTAATAATAGGTTTAATAAATTTAAGAGTCACAAACCAAGAGAAAAACAGAGCGAATACATACTTCAATATATTAGCCCAATAATTCCATATACTTTCATGGAATCCCCGGGTAAATAAGAAGTAGGGTTTCCAGATCCCAACAATCAATATTTGGCTTGTTATTCCTCCAAGTAACACGCCAGGGAGCCCCCACATACTGCCACAAATTATAGCGATGCTTAAGTTGATAACTATTTCTGAAATGGGGGCCCATACATCACTAAACAAACCATAACCAAATAAAAATTGCATTACTCCCCCACGAGTGTAGCTTATAAATATATTAATGCAAATTAACACTAAAATAATATGCGGTAGGACGTATTCGGTTCCTAACCAAAGAGCAATAAAGGGTTCTATTAAAATATAAATTGCAAAAGCTATTGTTCCCCCAATAAAATAACGGATGCTTAATAGTTCCCAGAATACTTTCTTTATTTTTGATGAATTTCCTTCTGCTATCAAATTGCCAATACTTGCACCACTACTTTCCAAAAAGGTATTTACAAATTGAGCCAATTTATCTGTAATAATGGTATAATTTCCATAAAGAGCAACAACACTTAAATTTACAAAAGTATAAATTAAAAACGGAGTTGTTTGATATTGAACAGTATAACTTATTTTTTGTATAAACAATTGTTTAGTATACCGTAACACTTCGGGATATTTCTTAAAAAGAGAGCGCCCTTGTCGTACTTCACTTTGCAACCAAGGATAAACCTGATTGATTTTCCAATTTAGAATAAAAGAATATATGATTCCAAAGGACAACTCAATTACAATCCACAAATAATAACTTTGTGTCCAATAAGCACTAAGCATCTGAATCAAAGTTTTAACCATTGTTACAGTCTGAAAATATGCTGTAACCACATAGTTCTTTTGATCCGCCCCCAATAAAGTCTGTTTGTAATTAGCGAAATATCCAATCAATGACGAAATAAGAAATGAGAAATAGGCGAAAAAAATAATTCTCATTTCAAAATCCGTATTCGGAAAGATCAGAGGAAGGAAACAGGCTAAAATCAATCCTGCGCCCAAGATGATAAATCCTATCAAACGATAAAGGTATCCGAATACCGAAATAATTTCATTTATTCTCTGCTCATCACGATCAAATAACGGCTTATAAAGTACAAAACCAATCGCACTACCTATACCCAACTCGGCTAGATTCAGAAACCCAAGTAAATTCTGCAATGTGCTTGTCAATCCAACAAAATCAGTACCCAAACAATCCAAAAATATCTTTCTGGAAAAGAATGATAATACCAATATTAGAAAATAAAAAATCAAATTGACACGGGCATTCAGCAAAGACTTTTTTACTCGAGACTCATGGGCTATTTGCTGTTCCACAAGTTTAAAAATATAAGCAAACTCAGATTAATAATCTTTTAAAGCATCAGACAAGCTGAACTATCTTTACGATGTATTATCACGAAAACATCCAATCCTATATCCGATCCATCTTTTTCTGCAGCCAGAAAAAGATACCCGTACGGTTCAGATGCGTGCGGTAGCCGATCCGGTGAAGCAGGCGGAGGAAACGGGTTTTGCGACGGATCTGTCGCTCCATGAAGTTATAGAGGCCGAATGTGATCAGCAGGCCGAGGACCAGAATAATGTAAAGCTGCGTATCGATCGAACAACCGGCCTTGTAGCAGACCCATCCACACAGAACCACGAAAAGATTGAGCAGCAGGATTGCAAGGGTCGTGGCGGCATGGGAGCATCCCAGGCGGATGAACATGTGGTGCAGGTGCGTCTTGTCGGGATGGAACGGGGACTTGCCCTTCAGGATGCGGGCCGTCATCACACGCAGCGTATCGAAAACCGGAACCGACAACACCGCCAGTGTAAAGGCCACAAGTCCCAGATTCTCCTGGGCATGCATCATGTATTGGGCGTCGTGCTGCAGCAGCCGCATGACGAATACCGACATGATGATGCCCATCACGAGCGTCCCGCCGTCTCCGATGAACATCTTCGACGTCTTGCCGAAGACATTGTGGAAGAAGAACGGAATGAGCGACCCTGCGGATACGGCCGCCAGAATAGCCATGACCGGATCGTCGGCCAGCCAGAACATCACCCCGAATTGGATACTCGCCATGATGCAGTAGCCCGACGAAAGCCCGTCCACACCGTCGATCAGGTTGATGGCATTGATGATGCCTACGGCAGCGAACACCGTCAGCGGGATGGCGACACCACGGGGAATCTGTCCAAGACCCCACAACCCGTGAAAATCATCCAGCACGTAACCTCCGACAAAGACCAGCAGCAGGACGGTGCCGATCTCGACCAAAAAGCGCAGTGCCGGGGAGAGGTCGAGGATATCATCGAGCGTCCCGGTATAGAGCATGATCATCATGGCGACCACTACAATGAACAAGTCCGAACAGTCGCAGGCGATACCGGCGCACCCCAGTCCGATCACCGTACCGAAAAACACGGCAATGCCGCCCAAAACGGGAACCGGCTTGCGCTGAAGTTTCCGGGCATTGGGATTATCCACGATGTTCTTGTCGAGGGCAATGGCAACCAATCGCGGGTGAATCCAGCAAACGCCCAAAACCGCAATCAGAGAGGTAATGAAATACAACATATCTGGGGATATTTGTTGATAGGAATAATTGAAGGAAATGATTGCACGCAAACGGTTGGTCCAACAACTGCAGCCACAACGGCTCGCCGCGACGGATTCACCGACCTACTCCCCCGGAGCAACAGAATGCCCCGCATAGAGGCCGTGTCCCAACCAACAGTCGTAATCGTCAAGACGCCGGATGAGTTGCAACTTACATTTTTTCGGATTCGGCTCCTCGCGCCACGGATCGACGGCTGCGTGCGCATGATCCCGACAGATGCAACTGTTCGTGCAGCCATAGAGCGTAACCAGCAACAACGCACGCGACTGTTCGGCGCGGATCAGCGGCAGGATGCCGCGAATCATACCTACCAATCGGTCGAACTTCTCCTTCTCTCCAAGAATCGCATAGGCCGGAAGCAGCATCGAGTAAAGTTTGCAGCGCATGACGTCACTCTCCAGCTGCAGACTGCCGTATTGCTGCAGCGTCTCCCGGGCCAACCCCCGATCCGCATCCGTCACCCCCTCAGGTGAATGGTAACGCTTCAATGCTTCATGAAGCCCCATCGGAAGCCGGTCGCCGTTCAGGCGCGTATAGACGTGGCGGTTATCCGAATTCAACGCAATCACCTCGTACTGGCCGGGCTCCACGCTGAGCAGCGGTACATACATGCAGTTCTCCACACAGACCATGATGTCTTTCCGTCCACCTCCGGGTTGAACGATAACCCTTGCCTCCACCCCTTTGAACTGGCCCTCGGTGATACGCACCCGATCGCCCTTCATCAGTCGGTTCGGCTCGGGGGTATAGACGGGCAGTTCGTCGCAATAGGACTCGGCCACCCATTTCAAATTGGTCATCTCCTCGTCCGACAAGTAGGGATAATACCCACCATGTCCGTCACGGACCCGGGGCAGGAAACTGTATTGGGGAAGGTAGCGTTTCAAACGGTAGATCTCTGACTCCGAAGCATGTACGAAGACATAATTGTACAACAGCGGATGCCGCGTACGGACCAGCCCGCCCTTTTTCTCGCAGACGGCAACATACGACGGAGCAAAATATTCGAACGGCGGCTCGCCAACACGGATGCGTCGGGCCAACTCGGCCTGGAGTCCTTTGGCCGGGTTCCCCCTGTAACATCCTTTTGAGGAGACCGGCAGCACCAGCACATACCACCGGACCGCATGGTTGTTCCTTCTCGTGCGGAGCTGCTCGGAAACCGAGTCAGGCCAAGTCCAATTAGTGCCCTGCGTATTCATTCCAGCATCGTTTATACAAGGAATCCGCATCGCATCCGGGCAATCCGAGGCCTTGTCAGCGCAACATCAGAACACACTGACATCCAGCAAATTAAGAATTACACATAAGGCATTCGTGAAAATTCCGAATACCCTGCTTCGCTTCGGTCCTGTCTGCAAACCTACAGTTGCGAATGTTCGTTATCTCTGTTTAAGAAACCACACTATTTAGTCGCAAAAATAGATAAATTCGTCGAATAAACAAAAAGAGAAGTTTTTTTCTTGTACCAAACCAGCGTAATATACCTATTTTTCTGACATACAAATAAAAAAGAGCAGCTTTGGGACCTTATTTTCACAATTGTTTCACCCCGGCGAAATAACGGCATGAGGCTTAAGCAAAGCGAACGAAAGGTATCAATAACAACATGGCAGCATTTATGTCCGACACAGCGCTGGCACCATCTAAAAATCAAGCGATTCCGACCTCATGCAGCTTCTCAAACAGAGATCGTGCATGGGACAGGGAGCCGCGACAGGTAAGAATCCGTAACCTCAAGCCATATTTACCGCCTTGCCAATCGGATAGATCGACATGTAGGCATATCCCCCGAGTCCGTCTGCTCACCGCCGAGCGGGATGTCGCCCGGGTGGGAATTCGTCGGTCTCGATCTTGCCGTGATCGAAATGTTTCCGCACGACCGCGTCGCTCTGTTGCCGTCGAACAGCCGGGGATCGAAAGCGAGAACGTTCCCGCAGGCCAATAACAGGCTCACCACCCGGTCTCCTCATAAATTCGGATCCAACGATGAGGGACATACTCAAATTAAGACAGAAATCATACACATATTTCCCCTGTATCTGAAGCTCATAGCTACACATAAAGAGTTCTTAGTCCCCGGAAAAATCAATTGTATGCATCACAATTGGATAAATGTAGCTATACGGACTGAATGCATGCGGATGTGTCCGTAATACAGAACATATTTCAAAAGGCATGAAATCACACGCACAAACACAGATACAGGCATATATAGAGAACATGCGGCGCCTTATGATGATACCTTTATTATATATTAAAACAAAGAAGGTCGTCATTTGACCAGGCCGAAACTCCGACTGCAGTTCCTCGGCTTCAATACTTGAAAAAAAAGTCCGAAGAAACACGGGCTCGTCTCGATCAAAAAAATTTCAACGCCCGAATTTTACTGAACAACGAGACCGGCCCCAACGAAGGCAAAACAAAAAAAATCAGAAATATAGCCCAATCAAAGAATTGTACCTTAAACAAAAAAAAGGACAAAAAAACCATTTTTGAAAATACATTATTAAACATCAATATTGATTTTCACAAACTTTTTATCGAATTTTACACCCGCAACAGCCCAAAAAAGAGGTCCGCGACTTGCATTTTCCGCAGATGTTTTCTATATTTGTTGGACGACATATTGAACACGGAAGTGTAAGTTTATTCTCACAGTGGAATCTGGTAAATTCAATTGGAGAGAGGATAAGCGGCCAACTTCTTACGTCATACCCGTTTCACAGGGATAGGCGTGGGCTGTTGCTTATTTTATCTCCAAGGTATTCCAGAACCTCACTGTTAAAGTAAACATCGGCACCACGCTTGAACCGATGAACTTTCAATATCTTATTGATTATCAAATTATATATTCAATCTTCTTTGTAATTTGATACCGCAAAGCTCCCGTTATTATCGCTAACATAAGGCTTAGATAAACACTATCAATAAACTTTAAGCTTCTACCACATCCCAAATATCTCTCAATTCTCTGCAGTCCATATTGGCGAATCTGTTTTTCTGTATAGCTACACATAAAAAGTAACGAGGCCGACTCATACCTACATAAGCAACTCTTAGGCTTTTGAGTTTTCTATCCTCTTTTCCTGTATATGCAATTCCTTTAAATTGTTCAGCTAAGCGCTCTGATTCATGCTTACCAAAATATGATGTTTCTAAATAAAGAGTTGAAGCATGAGTTTCGCCCTTAACAGCATGAACAGTGGCCACTTCTATATCTATGTTTTCCTCTTTGTAAACATTGCCTTGTTCTAACTTTTGTTCTGCCACACCATCAGCAATTGTAGCATTAAAGAATTCGTTTGCCGATTCTGTAGCATTCTTACCAAACAAGGGTAAAAAGGTTCCTGTCAAATAATTGTAGATGGTTTCCTTTATTTGCAGTTTATCTCCCTTCTCGCTACGCTTTGAAATCATCCTGCCCCATTTCATTATATTACATAGAAATTCTTCTTTATCCTTGACATCTTTAGTTGCTAAGAAATCAAGTAAGGAAGTGATTGTATAACGTCTCGAGTCGTTTTTAATATCACATAATTCCAAGAATTTTATCACTCCTTGAATGATGGATGTCCCATAATCTTTTACTGAGTTTATATGACTTTTTAATAAGAAACTATCAAAGGAGTCACTTTCCAACTTTACAGTTGTATTCTTTCTTTCAAATAAAGGATAGTACGCTTCTATATATCTTTTTTTGTCATTTGTTCCTTTCTTGCCTACCCATCCACATGCTTTTATGTTAATTCTATGTAGAGGATCCTCACCCCTCTCTCTGATGGCAATATCCAGCACAGAAATATTTCCCATTTCTGGGATTATAGTAGTTCTAAGGAGTTCTGCATATTTGGGCAACACCACTAATGGGTCTTCATAGGTTATGATGACTGGTTTAACTGAACAAATATCTTCATTACCTACCAACTGATGGTTGTCTTCCATACACAACGAACGTAGAGGCTTGGCTATTTTTTCTCCAAAACGATTGCTGTTATGTATAGGTAAGACATTATCAGCTTTCAATCTATCATTATCATTTTCGTTATTTCTTTCTCCGTCATAGATGGCTTGGCAATAATCTCCAAATCGTTGCACTATAACCTTTTCATCATCAAAAAGTTTCTTTATTAACTCTTCTTGCTGATGGTCGCAGTCTTGTACCTCGTCAATAAAAAGATACTTAAATCTTTTGTGCGAGAAACCGCTGAAATCCAAGTTCTTTTCTCTAATATACCGAAATGCTAAATCGTATGCATCCTCAAAAGACAATATACCCTCCTTAAACATTTCTTCTTTGAGCTTAATAAATTCAGTCGCAGATTCCGAGGTTCTATTGATGTGTTTTTGATTAATGACTACTTTTACATCCTGCCAATTAACCTTTGCATTAATAATTATCTCCTTTTCTTGACAATCTTTAATATAATCTCTTTTTGCACGAATTTGAGCTCTGATAGTACTATCATCTATATTCTGTAAATCATAATCTTTTAGTTTAAATTCGTACTTTTCTACCTTCTTTCCTTTCTTTTTTATCACTTTTGCAGCTGTCAAAATATCCACACCGCCCCAAGCACTGATTTCATCGTCTGAAATCGGATACCCCTTGTTTATGACCATCCCATAAATACATTTTTTCAATTTGTTACCAAAAGGCAACTTGCTATATTTTTTCAGTAATACAGCCTTGGCTATATCATTATCCACGTATTGAATCTGGCTTCCATAGAAATAATGAAGCGCTGAAGCTGTGACGTATTTATGCAGAAAGGTTTGGATTGTCCCAAAGAAATTAGGATAATTAAACAAGACATTGGCTTTAGAGCCGACTTTAGCCTTTATCTCATCAATAGCCACGTTCGTATGCGTAAGTACGCATACGCCTTTCCCGTCAGTCATCGGTAACCTGTTGGCAAGAATAATCAATTTTGCCAATAGGGCGGTTGTCTTTCCACTTCCTGGACAAGCCTGTACATAACAGCTACGATCTTCTTTGATAATATTCAGTCTCGTATCATCGAAAGGTTTCTTATCTTTCAAAAGAATATCGTGCGCGATTCTAATTTCTTCATCAGTTGCAAATGGCATACTTCAGTATTTTTTAATGATTCGGGTGGTCTGTAGCGTATTCAATAGCGTCCTTCAAATACTTCAGTTTTTCATCGGTATTTATAATGCGCTTTATTTCTGCTTTAATAACATCATTATCTTTAACTGGAGGCAAATCGCCAACTATCATGCCTGCTAAATATTGTGCCGTGATAGCTTTACTAATTGTACCTTCGTTGAGTGGTGCAAATATTTGATAGCTAATTTTTCTTGTTGGTGAAGTCCCATCGGGATAGTCGTCTTTTACTTTATTCCAAATATCAAGCAGTATTTCATCTGTTATTTCCTGTTCATGTCCATTTTCTTCTATATTTGCAGCCCTTATTGCTGCAGCCAACAATCTGAATAGTCCACTTCCCGCTATATCATACTCCAATGTCCAGTCTTTTGGAAGAAATATTTTTATCTGTTCATTGTTGGTCTCATGTTCTATACACTCAACCTTTTCGTTGCGTATTATCGACAACATATCCTCGTTCAACGGCATCTTTTTCTCTTCCGTCAAGACAGCCTTTAAACGGTTAATGGTCTCTCCAATTGGACCAAAACCAGCAGTTTTGTTTGCTCGGACATTTTTTTCAAATGCAGACAGACTACTGAACACACTTGCCATTGAATCATAATTCACTTCTTCTGTTACGGCTTTTAATTCTGCCAACACAGCATCTTTCAACCAATATTTAGGAGTCTTACGGTCTGAACTGTTATCATCATAATACTCCAATGCTCTCACATCCAAATCAGAGATAACAGCAACAGTTCCAAATGATTTATTGTCCCGGCGTTTGAAGATATTCACATAGCGCTTGTATGCAGTACTACCTACATTAACTATTGAGACCCCGTATTTATTAAGAGGTTTATCTATTATGTCTGCAATGGCGGGAATCAATAGATTCTCAGCATCCCCTTCAACCATAATCAGACCTTTGGCAAAGAAAAGATTTGACTTAGTTGCATCCAAAAAACGCTCCAAGAATTTGTAGTCTGCTGGCTTCATCATTGTGTATTCTTTAGACATCGGGAAAACCTCGTTTCCTTTTAGCACAATCAGATTTTCTAACCGAATCTTTGAAGCCAATGTAATGCTATGAGTAGTAAGAATAAATTGCTCTTTTTTCTGTTGAGAGGATATATAATCTATCAGTCTTAACTGATACTGCGGATGAAGATGAGCTTCTAATTCTTCAACCAATGCAAGTTTCAATCCTTTTTGTTGATTGTTGAACAGAAGCATTTCAGCGGCTATACACAATAGATTAAGAGAGCCAAGACCCGACTTGTTGCCTTCCATAATCAGGTCAAGTAGTCTTAATATTTCGGATAGTTCTCCTCCAGTTAATTTTATTTGGGCATGTCGAGGGTCACCATTTAGCAAGAAATGAGTATGTAGGAAATTGTTGATTTCCTCTGTAATAATCTCACCATTACCACCTTCTTTAAAAAAGTTTTCTATTTCCCTTTTTAGGTCCTCATAGTCTGTTTCTAGTTTGTGCTTCTTATTGTTACCCTGTTCATCCTTTCGGGTCTTGAACAACTCATGTGCACCAAGAATCTGTGCCAATCTTGACTTGTAGCCATGGGTCATATCAGTAAGGGCATCCCTCAGAGGTTTAAAGTACACCACTTTTAAGAGGTCTCTCGCTTCGGAGTCCATTCTTTCGGACTGTCCTTCTATACCAGCAGAGAACTTAGGCAGAATGACATTATCCTTCCTTTTCACATACAGCCAAACCTTGAGTAGATATCTTGTCTTATCTTCGTTCCATGATAGCCATTCCCAGAACAAACCAGAATCTTGCTCGTTTAGTCCATCAAATACACACTCTATCTTAAACTCATCCTTTCTATTTCCGTGCTCATCTTGATAAAAATCTTTATCATCAAATTGAATATACTCTCCGCTCTGTGTCCTTAAAACATAACGAATGGCATCAATAATTGCTGTTTTGCCAGAATCATTCTCGCCAATCAGTACATTCAGGCCCTCATGGAAATGAACTTCCACCCCGGGCTTATTGCCATCGCCATCGCAATATTTTCTAAAATTCCAGAGTCTAAGTTTTGAAAGGTACATTTTTAATAAAAATATTATATTATTTTCAGACGATTACAATATACTATTATATCCTATCAAAGAATCCCTCGTATTCTTCATCAATAATCTTCCATTCTCCCATTTTGCGTCCACCTACACGAGCTATCTTGTCTAATGCTTGAAGGCGTTTCAGATATTTCAGAACTTGACGTGTTGATAATCCCATTGAATCAGCCATTTGAACAGTGCTGACTTTAGGATTCATGGATATCAGTTTATATATTTGGCGACTTGCTTTTATGAACTCTTTTGTGAACTCCATGGGTTCTTTTATGAACTCTTTTGTGAACTCTATCGGTTCTTTTATGAACTCCACTTCTTGAGAAGCCTTGTCTGTGGCAGTATTATTGTCATTTCCTTCAAAATTTAAGTTCCATAGAGTTACGTGAAATTCGGAAGCATTGGAGGTGAATTCTGGAGCGTGGTAGTCTGAAAGACGCTCATAATACCTATATGTGTTTATGATTTTCTTCATTCCGCTGCCACGACGTTCCATTAAGCCTAATCGACTGAAAAAATCAGCCAATAACGGGTTCCTTCTTTTGGATGGTACCGTAAGAGGGTTCAGAAGCTGAATAAGTCTGCCGTCCATCATGCCACCGGGAGAGTATATCTCCATCCGGTCGTCGTACATGTCAATATGTATCTCGCTTCCCATCTGCAAATAGTCACGATGGATGATTGCATTTGCTATCGCTTCCGTCACAGCACGTTCGGGATAGTCCGGCAATTCTTCACGGTGGTCACTCTCTTTCCACCATTTCCTCCGTGAATTGTTCCGCACAAAAGATACAGCATCCTGCAACTGACCAATCACACAACCCTCCAGCTCAACATCATCAATCGCTTCGCCCAAACCACTGGTCATATCCAGACCGTTCCAACGTGTACAGAAAATACGGGACTGCTGTACAGGAGATTCATCAGCCAACAACGCTCCGGCATTTGTCAGATTGCCGTTTTCATCAATGATACCCCATGAAACAAATTCGCTGTCATCAAACGAGCGTTGTAGTCTTTTGTAATGGACAGATCTGAGTTTGGTAAAAGCCATATCCTCGAATCTGTAACTTGAAGGCAGGCTGTCATAAGTTTTGCCGGCACCTTTCAGAACGAGACTTTTCAATTGAATACGATCCGCAACGACAGACTCATTACCGATACGGACGAAAGCAAGACGCTGTTTGTCGCCGATATAATAATATGGTGTTTCCTGTCCTGAATACACATGCAACAACACAAGTTTCTTCCCATCTGCCTCCTTGAGTTCAAGCCTGACTGCCGGAATAGGGTCAAGTTTACTCTTTATCTCTTCACTGATTTTTTCAGCGTCACCTTCTGCATCAGCAAGACCTAATATTTGGTCATCATCACTGATACCGAATACCAGTATGCCGCCTTCACCATTGGCGAAAGCGGACACACTCTTAAGCCAGCTTTTAGGACGCTTTATTTCGAGCATCTGCTTTTTATCATAGGCTGTTGCTTCGCCTATCAATGATTTAATATCTAATTTCATTGCATTCGAAATCTGTTCGTTAATTTTGAGTTAGAATACCATACTCTTATTCCATGGGTTTAATCATGGACTCAATAAAGTCAATCTCTTCTGCTGTTAAACCATATTTAGTATAGAGTTGGGTATCAATTTCAGGGATACTCTTGCTCCAATCAATATCACTGTCTGCTGTAAAGTTCTGTATCGGAACAAAAGAGAAAACACTACTAGGATTATCTTGTGTTTTTTTCTTGATAAACACAAGAAACCTGAAAAAGCATGTTTGTATATATTTTATTATGTTTTTACACTCAATTTTGGATAATAAGGCCTTTTTGGGGTTATATCCGATCACCAAATAAGTTTGAGAACATACACTGTTTGGTTCACCATAGAATGGACGCCCTATTATCTGGTGAGGAAATGAATCTCCACCATTAAACGCCTTTGATATGTAAACTTTATGCAAATGTCGTACATCTGCATTTTTAGGAATGTCTGTTTCTTTTATCCAAGCAAATCCTTTTGGCTCAACTTGCTTGTTTAAATAATATTTCACACTATATATGTTATCACGAACAAGTGAGTAGTCCCTCCATCTCGTTGTCAGGAGACCATTCTTATCAAAAAAATGTTGAGGTCCCACATATTCGCTAAAATTAGAATTATGTTGCAAACTAATTTCAACTGCTTTGACTTTACTATAAATATTCGAAGCAAAAGGATCTCTGATAATTATGCCTGCACCAGAACTGTTAAGTGGCTCCACTAGTGTTTGTGTTGAATTTGAACCATGTATGACTAATTTACAGTCTCCATTATATTGAGGACTAAGTAGAAAATAATTAACCCCACCTTTTATTTCAACATTAGGAAAACATCCTAGGGCATCATAAAAGTCATGAATTGTTATAAAATGGTTGCCATCAATCATTTTATCAACCCATTCTTCATCTATTCCCTGTCCAGTCTTTGTCATCCATCTACTCGGAGTGATTAATGATACATAGCGTGAAGTTAGAGACATTGCCAGATCAATGAATTGAGGATATATAGCGGATGAAAATGCACGATTTGTCGTGCAGTTCTGACTAGATTGGTTATCTTGATACGGCGGATTGCCAATAATCACGTCAAATTTCATATCTGTTAATTGCTTTATTATCTCATTATTATTTTCGCCAATCAAGTCATACGACGTAAAATCGGCATATATGTTTTCAACCGGCATCCCGAGCAAGGTGTAAACCTTGCGCGTAAATTCGTAGGCCAAGGTCGAGGTCGCAATTGCATATAATCCCTGCTTGACCTTCTCGCCGAATCTTTGATACAACGCAACGGAGAACTCACCTTCTTTAGAGGCTATATCGAGAAATTTTGCATCAGCCTTCTCGTTCAACTCTTCGAAAGGCAGTATGGCAACCATCTCGTCGGCGACCTTCGCAGGGGTAACTATCTCCGATTCCGACAAACGTCCGAACCTGCGCATGGCAATCTCGACCCGCTCCATGGGGCGCAGTGCGGCGTCACGGATCAGATCGTTGGTATTTTCAATCTTATAGTCGAGAGCCCGCAAGATAAACGGATTGCTCTTCTCTTGAATCACTTTCAGAAATCCTATGTCCAGACCGAGATGGTTGGCGATTCGCCGGTTATCCGTCGTCTCCGGGATAGCGGCAATCACCTCCTCCAACGATTTGACTGTCGAATCCGTTAGGAAAGCGAAGAAGAGAATACGCGCATAATAGGCGGCAAGCCGTTTGTCGAGTTTATCGTCTTCCTCTGCCGGCTTCGGCTGATCGGGCTGTTGATTGGGTCGATTGGTCGGTTCAGTATCTCTGTTTTCAGTTCCTTCCGGCCTATCGGGTGTGTCCGGCATATCAAGGTCATCACCATCACCTTCTGTCGGTTTGATCTGGAGACCATTTTTGGCATCAATGGGAGCAATCTCCCGAATAACTTTGAGAATTTCGGTGTCTTCCAACAGAATGCTGTCGGTCGGAATCTCCGATGCTTCGTCCAATACGCTGCGGTTTCGAGAATATTCGCGAACCTCATCTGTAATATTGGTCGGAGTCGCTTCCTGCAACTTATTTTTGTTCAGTACGATGATAGGAGAGATTGCCAACTCTTTTGCGATACGGTCTCTCAAACTTGCATTACCCTGAACCTCCGTATTGACATTGTAGAACTGCGATTTCAACTCTTGTAACCGGAACATGCGATTCGGATCGAAGTCTACCAATAATGTCTGCGGCTTCATGTTGTACTTGATGATTCGGCCGTTTTCATCCTTGAAGGTGGTAACGTATTGATTCTGCAGACGGAATATTGCCTGATCGTATTCCTGCGGAGATGACGTTCCCTTGAGGTAAAGCATCGTGTCCCATTGCGGCACGGTTGTTCCAGTCAACATCCGGTTAACGGTCAACGTCAGTGTCTTGCGACCCTTCTCTTCGCAAGTTTTGATCTTCCCTTTGATAATATCCGTAGTCGAGTATTTACGCTCTTCGTCAAAGCCTGCAATGTTGATAATTTCGTAGTCACATAGATTTTTGAATCGTTCCTTTTCGCGTTGAATCAATCTAGCCATAGCATCGCAGGAGGCACGGAAAGGCAGCACAACAACAATATGGTGACACATCTTAGCGTCTTTGATTTTGGCGTAATCGAGAAAGCCGAGCAAATTCTCATCCTCTTTCGTGCCATCGATTACCTCCAGCAAATCCAGAATTTCTGCTTCGTGTAAGAACTGCCGATGGCTGCCGTCTGCTTTAGGCGTAATCGAATGGGACCGGAACAACTCAGTAAATGCATAGGTAATACCATTTTTACGCAGTTCCTCCATCTTTTTCACGGAAGAGACATTCGGATTGAACGCAAAGCGAATCATCTGTGGAAATCCATAATAAGGATTGTCCCATTCGTTACAATCATCCTCTTTAAGATGCTCGTCATCCCACTGCTTCTGCTCGTCGATAATATCCGTAAACTGTACAAAGGCAATGATGTCCTCCTTTTTGAATTCATCGCTCATCAAAATTCGGTATGGCGTACCGGAAAGATGTATGCGAATCTTTGTATCCAATGTTTTTACGGCTTCGTCCACCTGATCGAGTGTTTCAAAACCATCGATACTTTGTAGTTCCTTTTTAATTTGTGATTTGCTGAGATTATATTGCTGTAAGACCTTTCCATAGGAGGCACCACGAGCTCCAAAATGGGTTTCATCAACGATTAACAAATCAATTTGATGCTCAAAAACCTCTTTGTGCTTTGCCTTGATTTCTTTTCCTTGCAAATCTTGCAACGTCAAGAATAATGCGACCTTATCTCCGGCAGCGAGAGTATCGGAAATAATGTTTTCATTGCTATTTAACGACGTACTGTCCAAAAACTTGTAGCCTGAAAAGTAAACATGGCTCTCAACCGTCTTTTTCCATTCTTGTTTTACATCGGCCTTTGCTGAGACGACGACCACAATTTTCGCATCCATCTCTTTGGCACAGCACATGGCCGTGAAAGACTTGCCGAACCGCATTACGGCGTACAGTAACAGATTGGTGCGTCCGGCAGCTACTGCATTTCTGAAGTTGTCAATGACCTGCTGCTGGTTATCCCGGGGAGGATAACTCTCTGTTCGCTCATAGGTAAATATTTGCGGCAATCGATCCGGAGAATAAAACTGATATTTGCCGTTTTTCTCCCGTGCGCTTTGATAAATGTCCGATATAGCCTCTTCTAGATCAACTGTCGTTGCCCCTTCAAAAAACTCCTTTGAATAGTAAGGCAGATGCCCAAACGTATCTGGTAGCAACCGTGTTCTGCCTTTTTCCTGTTCCAGAAAAGTATGGACAGCAAAATCACGAAAAATAGTCTCATCGTCTATCTGTGCCGAATGTTCGTACTGCTGTACCAGATTAGGGAAAATCTTTCTCCATTCGTCCAGACGGACACGCACTCCTCGGGCCGTGTCACCGACCTTCAAATAGTTGGGAACTGTTTCAGTCGAAAAAGCATAGATATGCGGCTCAACCCGCCCTACAATTAAGCCATCGAGAAACGTTGTGTCTATTTTTAGATTAGCATTTGTCATACTATTTCTTTCCCTTTAATAATGAGATAAAAGTCAACGTTTTATTACTGTTCCAATCCTTAATCTCACAATAGATTCCATTATGTTTGAATATATTGCCCTTTTGACATCCTTCACACTCTTGGATTGTCACGCTCGAATCAAACAGGTCCTGGACTGTTTGTTGCACGCGGCGACAACTGCCCGGAATAACTCCTTTCAAGCCGTCCATTTGCCAAATATTCCAAGAAATAATAGAAGCAATATACTGCAGTGATTTAAGTTGAGGCTTTTTGCCAAACTTTGCTTTGTAATAATCGATGAAGGTGTATAAAAGGGATTCCCGGGCAAGGACAAGATTATCCCCCTGCCATTCGTAACCGTAGACACTCATATAGGCCGATTGAGCTGCTTTTAGCCATTCGCTTGATGTCTGTGCATTTTCCCCGACGACGCGAAGTTTTCTATCAAGTAATCCTATCCTTCGTTCTATCGGTATCGGCTTACCAGTTACGGAATCATATCGGCTCACCAGATAGGGAGCCTCTCCACAGGTAATTTCAAGGCGATTTTCGTTGATGTAATCATGCCAGGTTTTACCTTCAGGAAATACGATTTTCCCCTCTGTCGGAATCCACGAATGTGAACCGTCAGGATTATCTATCTCTACATTAAATACGTTTTCTCGTCCAAACCAAGCATTGTCAATCAGATTGTTTTGTTTATTACAAATCCACGACGGAGTAAAAACTTCGGCCATTTCACGACTGCGTTGCTGCTGCATTTCAAGGCTTTTAACAGCCCGAGGCTTGATCACATCTCCATTCTTGCCAGTAATAGCCTCTAATGTAATTTGATCGCTATATTGATACCCATCCCCAAAATTGGCATAATTGTTTGTCGCCCAGAAAATATTGACTTGACAATTTTCTGAACTTAAAGTGCGATCTATGAGTAACATTGAAAGTAGCTCAGGCGACCGTTCAAAGATTTCATTTTCGTATATGTCAATCTGTAACAGATCCATATATTTTATATTATACGTTTTATCACATTTCTAATTACCGTTTCGGTATACCTCATAACCAGAGTAATTATTCTATATCATAATTAAAATCAGCCTCAATAAGATCTTTAATATCCACTTTAAGCAGTTGGGCAATCTCAACAAACTGGGCCATTGATGGCTGTACCTTATTAGTTTTCCATCGTGAAACAGTCATGTCTGTAACCCCCATCTGTTCTGCCAACCAGCGATTAGTTATTTCTTTTTCAGCCAAAATGACACGCAACCGGTTTGAGCATTCTATTTTCGCCATATTGCTTCATATTAAATTAACGGCACAAAGTTATACATAAAAAGATAATCATCAAAGTAATCTGATAATAATATCTCTCTGTGAGATTCAATAATTGATAACCCCTAGTATTTATCTGGTTTTTCTCTGATTATTTAATTTGTTTTTCTGCTCGCCCCACAGAAGGTCGGAAGACGAACCGCCACCTCCTGTGCCGACATGGGCTTGTGCCGGACCGCCAATGGCAAGGGTAAAAGCCGCACCCAACAGCTCGGCCTGCCTTGTGCTTACCTGCTCCTGCGGTTCGAATACGGCATTGACAAACTCCTCGTCCGTGATTTGCCCGTTGAAATGCTTTTGGGCCACATCATAGTCTATCTGAAACTTGGTGTCCTCAAAAAGCTCATCACCGACCCGTGTCCAGATGTGGAGCGACGGATTCCGGTAGTTAGACACGTTGATGCGCACAAGTTTGGCACCGGATGAGAGGCTATAGCGCTGAGGGTTTGCCTTACGGTCGAGCAGGCCTATTTGCTTCCGCTGCCTGTCTATGACGGCATCTTTCTCTTTTGACTGCCGTTCGGCGGTTTCCGCCCTGCGGATGGCTTTGTCTATCTCCGCTTGGTAGCCGTTCCGCAGCTTTTCGATTCCTGATTTATGCTGTTCCTGCAACCGTGCCTTTTCTGCCTGAAGAGCCTTAATCTGTCTATTGAGTTCGGCAATTTGCCCGTCCTTGTCAGCCAGTTCCTTCTTTGCCTTGGCAAGGTCTCCTTTGCCGAACCACGCAAGGATGGTGTTCCTGCCCTCCTGCGCCTTCTCCACATCGGCCTGCAGCTTGGTTATATCCTCTTCATATTGGATTACCTGCTGCCTGTAGTATTCCGAGTTCGCCTGATGCTTGGCGGTGGAGCCGACAATCCCACGCTGCAACCCGAACGGCTTCATGGCCGCTGCGTAACTGTTCTGGTATTCATGAAGCTTGGTGCGCCGCATCACATCATCCGCTGACAAACGGGGACCGGATTTCGTCTCGTATTTCTTCTCGCCCTCCCTCTTCCTGCGGATACGTTCCCCGGTTACAATGGGAACGACAGTGGCGTGCAGGTGGGGAGTCTTCTCGTCCATGTGCAGTACGCACGATACAAGGTTCTCTTCGCCGAAGATGTCCTTTAGCCATTTGAGATTGGCATCGATCCAACTGTCCAGTCTGCCGTCATTGGTAATCTTCATCATCTGCTCATGCGTCCCGGTCAGAATGATACGGATGGCTTTTGTCTGGTTTTTGCCGACCTTTCGGCGCAGTCCGGCGGTATTGATGCGGTGCTGTATCGCCTCGGTGCGGCTGGACACGCCATCGGGAAACTTGACCAGTTCCCGGTTGAGATGTGTCCGGCCAGCATCGGCATTGTCCGGGACATATTTCTTCCCCTTGGCATCCTTTCTTTCTATATGGCATGACATACCAGAGTCATTACCGCTGCCACGCTGCAGGTGGCAGACCGCGTATTGTGTATTACTCATATCCGTTCGTTTTATGATTATAATTTCTGTTGTAAAATCCCGTCCTATTACCGGAGGCATATATTTGAAGTCGGAGGGACATCCCTCGGCCTATGGGCTTTTTGACTGCCGGACGCGGAGCGGAGGCGGTGAAAATGCCCTAATATGCTACGGGATTTTACAACCCCTTTTTCATGGGACAGCAAGCTGTCCGATACCTTTCCGTCATTCCACCCTCCCTGCATCCACCAGTTCGAGGCCGAAGGTGTCGATGAAGGTCTGCAGTACGGGGTTGCGTTCTATCATCCTCGCAAGAATCATCTGCGGCGTGTCCTCCATCAGCAGGAAGTCGGCGATGTCCAGTCCCTGACTGCGCTGTACGTCGGTCGCTATTCTTTCCAACAGGTCGGAGCATGTGGCACGCCTGCAAAAGGATTCCATCATCGGCAGCCGTCGCCTCCATTCTTCCGTCGCCTTGAGGTCGGGGAAGAGGACAACCTCCCGGCCGCGCAATACCTGCATGGCTTCGCTGTTGAAGCACCCGTGCATCCCTCCGGTGGCTAGCCAGATGAAGTCCGGGATGAAATGGGCGGCGACAAGCGCCGTCTTCTCGCTCTCGACAATGGCTACAGGTTTGTCGGACACGGCGGCGGAGGTGTCCGACAGCAGGTGCTCGCCGAACAGGCACTGCTTCATCCTGAAATCCGGTACTTTCCTTACCGAATGTACCCAGTTTACCTGGTTGAAGGGTTCCTTGATCCGGTGTCCCGTTTCAGCGTCATAACCCATGATCTTGCCCGCACGCACATTGCCGTCCCGGTCTGTCTGCCAGAATACGGCCGCCCCGTTCCACATCCTTGATGTGCCTACCCTGTAGAGACGGAACAACCTGTCCGTATCCTCCTTGCCGGCCACCTTGGTGAAGTAGCAGTATAAGGGGTTGATGTCGTACCTGCGCATGGACTGCTCCACCCAATCGGAGGGAAGAAAGGATATCCGTGGCTCCTGTTCGGGCACCGGTTTCGCTGCCGGTCTTGCAGCCGTCGGTGTGCGGCTGTTTCTCTCCTGCTCACTCAACCTCTCCTTGACAGTCGGATTGTCCCGGAAGTATTCCTTCGGAGTATAGTGGTAGCCGCAGCTGTTGATGTGGTCACAGATACCCACGTTGTCAGGGAAGGAAATCTCTCCCGCCTCGTCGATATAACGGGTAAAGCAGGACTTCCTGCCGCACTCCGGACAAGCGGTCTTGCTGCCCGGACGGTATTTCTGTAGATGGAATCTGTATTCGGTCATGATGCTCTTTTTTGTGGATTCCTGCAAATGAAAACGACCATTTGCAGTCTGCAGTTCTTGCAGTCTTGCAGGAATTCTATTTTTCCGGTACTCCGAGACTGCAAAACTGCAAAGACTGCAGGCTGCAACAAGGGGTCATCCGTTGCAGTTTCTGGTTGGCGGTTCATTGTCATTTTCATTAGATTTACCAGATTTACGCATTATATGTATAGAATGAAAACAACATCCAATAAATTGATAACAAATATCCTGTAAATCAAAGTTTTATAATCTTATTTTTATTTTCGGTTGTTTTCAGTACTTTCAGTAGATTGGCTCTTGTTTGGTGCAATTTTGTTTCTCATTTGTTTCTCAAATTCGATACTTATTCGTATATTTGCAGTAGAAAAAATGAGAAAGGAATCCCTATGGCACGAGTTAAGAATCATACAAAAGTCAAAGAGCCAATTCGTCTTCGGATGAAGTCGCTGAGCAATGGCAGCAAGAGCCTGTATCTGGATATATACCGCGACGGAAAGCGGACATATGAATACCTCAAGATGTATATTATCCCGGAAACGGATAGCAACTCCCGCAGGCAGAATCAGACGACAATGGACGCCGCCAATGCCATCAAGTCGAAGCGTATTATCGAACTGACCAGTAATGAGGCCGGGATTGTATTCCGTAAGGACAAGACTTTCCTGCTGGATTGGATGCAGGTTTATATGGAGGCTCAAGAGAGTGCCGGTAAGAAAGATGGCAGTCAAATCAAGATTGCCATGCGCATACTGAAAGACTATGCCGGAGAAATGGTCACACTGGATCAGATTGACGGGGACTTTTGTCGTGGCTACATCACTTATCTGCTGACGGAATATCATCCGAAAGGCAAGGACATATCGAACTACACGCTTCACAATTATTACCGTGCGTTGAACGGTGCGTTGAACTCTGCCGTCAGGAAGAAAAAGATGAAGGCCAACCCTTTCAACGAACTTGAGAAGTCGGAGAAAATCCGCAAGCCGGAGAGTATGCGGTCGTACATGACCATCGAAGAGGTACAGGCGTTGATTGACACTCCTATGCCCCACGAGGAATACGAGATTGTAAAATGCGCATATCTGTTCTCCTGCTTTTGCGGATTACGCATCAGCGATATAATCAAGCTGAAATGGAATGACGTGTTCGTTGACAGGGGACAGTACCGTTTGGCCGTGTCCATGAAAAAGACCAAAGAGCCTATTTACCTGCCCCTCTCTCCTGAAGCGTTGAAGTGGATGCCGGAACGTGGGGGCAAATCATCAGAAGATAATGTGTTCGACCTGCCGTCCGCCAATACAATCAGAATGCAGCTCAAACCTTGGGCGAAAGCAGCCGGAATCTCCAAGCGGTTCTCCTACCACACCAGTCGCCATACGTTTGCCACCATGATGCTGACGCTCGGAGCGGACTTATATACTGTCTCGAAGCTGCTCGGCCATGCCGATGTGAAAATGACACAGGTGTATGCCAAGATTATCAATAAGAAAAAGGACGAGGCTGTGAATCTTGTAAACGGTTTGTTTCACTAATTGAAGGCATTCTGTGGTCCATGTCTAATTTACAAACATATATTTACGGCATTTCTCCGGTTGTAAATGCAACCGAAGTTAATGCTTCCATCACATATTATAAACTCAAAAAGGTAAATCGACATGAAAAGACCTGAAGACGGCCTTCTCTCTTTTTGGAGGGAGCCAACACCTGCAGCACTTCGCTGCGGACAAGGATGTGGCGAATGAACTTTTCGCCCTGCTTACCGAAGCAAAAACAGTTTATCTCCACGATGTTGTGTTGGGTGGTAAACAGTACCACCGCTATGTGGACGATTTCGTAAACGGACACCGGTACATAGACTGTGACCATGCGGCCTGCCGGAACTGCCACGAAATGAACATCTACATTGTCAAGGGGCTGCTGACCGAGTGCGCCAGTTCCGTCCAGCCCTGCTTTGCCGCACCGGATTTCACGTTTAATGAGTGCATGAAGTTGAAACGGATGTATGACACCTCGGAATCGTTGTCTCCGCTTGGTCCGCCCCGTATCAACCGACCTGCGGCTCTCTCTCTTTCTTTTGGTTGTAATTTTACCCCGGAACAGATGAAAAGTATAGTGGCTTGCGCCAATACTTATCATCTGTTCTGTGTTTCTGTACGCATTGAAGACATGGAGGCTCTCTTCGCCTGCAAGAAGGGCTTTTCCATCCGCGTGAACAATATCCGCCGTGTGGTAATCCTGTTCGATGCGCTTCTTGAAAACTCGTTCATCCAATCTCGGTGGCAGAATGTTCTCGGCAAGGGCGCATTCCTGCAGTCCAAGGACGGGACACGCTCCGTTTCGGTGTCAACCCTGTCTTCCGCGCTGTCATCCATCAAGAACAACATGACATCGGTCGCATACAGCATCCGAAAGGTCATTGATCGGCTGAAAGAATGACAGAAAGTGACAAGAAGCGAAGTATGTGAAAGGTAAAAGCACGAACTATATTAAAAAATGCGAAAAAAAGGTAAAAATATCGGAGGATGGTTTATTCTAAGGTCTGTTGGAAACAAAGCCGTCGATATACTCTTTGTCATGGGCAACGACCGCAAAAGCCTGCCTGACGAGCTTGTTGGCTACAGCGATCATGGCGAGTTTTCCGGGCTTCCCGTTTTGCCTGAGCCTCGTGTAAGTCTCTTTGCATTGGGCATTGAACCTGCTGGCAGGCCAAGCGGCGATATAGAGAAGACCTCTGGTGTATGCGTCTCCGTTTCGGTTGATGTGTCCTCTGATGTTTACGGACGTACCGGACTGTTCGTAAGTGGGACAGATACCGAGATATCGGGACACCTGCTTGGCATTTTGGAAGTAGGTGAAACCACCTGTTGTGAGGATAAGTGCCGTGGCGAGCGTTATGCCTATCCCCTTTATAGTCGTCAGGAGTGCAAGTTGCCTGCTGAACTCGACTTCGACAAGATCCGTGAGTTCCGATTGAAGCCTGTCGCGCCTCTTTTCAAGGAACTTGATCGTTTCGTCTACGGTATGGGTCGCCCCTTTGTCCGGAACAGGCAGACAAGCGAGAGAGCCACGAAGGTTCGACATGGCGGTAATCTGCTTGGTAAGTTGACGTATGACCGTTCTCTTCTGTCGGAGCCGCAGGATGGCTTCTCCTTGTACCTTGAAAGGCTGCGGGTTCATTTTCTCACCGTACAGGGCTATGAGCCGAGCGTCGATCTTGTCAGTCTTGACCGTGGAGAGCATGGCTCTGGCGAAGTTCTTTACCTTCAGCGGGTTTTCCATGCTGACAGTAATCCCTGCGACATTGAGCATATACAGCAGCAATGCGCTGTAGTTCCCGGTGGCTTCCATGACACAGTGGATACTACCGTCTTTGGGCAGAGTTCCGATGAACTGCTTGATCCCTGCGGTCGTGTTGTTAAAAGTGCGGATTTCCCCGCCCTTGTCGGAGGAGTAAGCCACCACGAATGTAGCTTTGCTCACGTCGATTCCAATGTACTGCATGGCCGTTCGGTTTTTAGTTTTAATGACATCGCTTACATCTTGATCCCTCATTGCAAATACGGGTTCATGCACCTTACGAACTATCCGGATTCTGATGTAAAGAGTATGGGGTCGGAACATGCTTTTCGGTCTCGCAGACCAATGAGAGATCGGACTTATTCCATACTCTGATGTCTTAATTACTCAAATTTAGAATAACTAAAGTTAATATACAATGAGAGTTACAATGACACGTGCATAGTATCATTCCCCAAATCACGGCATCTTCGTTTACAGGACATACCTTTGACCTCCGTTAGCGCGCTGCATAACGGAGGTTTCATCTCCATTGTCAAAAATCAAACTGTGTTATTATGCCGAATAGAATGACATTCATGGAGCGGATGAGCGGACGGCTCGCCGCCATCGAATCGGTACTGAAGAAATTGGAACCGGTCGAAAGTCTCTTGGAGCGTATTACGCTGCTGGAAAATACCATCTTCACGACCAAGAGAGTTTTCACATTTCAGGAAGCCTGCATGTATATCGGGGTTTCTGAAAGTATGCTGTACAAGCTCACATCGAGCAAGGAGATACCGCACTACAAACCGCGCGGTAAAATGGTTTATTTCGCCAAGGAGGAATTGGACGAATGGCTGTTGCAGAATTATGAACCTACCATGAACGAGGCAGTGCGCAGGGTGACGGAAGCCGCCGCCACAGAACCGTTCCTTAACAAGAGACGCTATGGAAAACGAAAGAAGGATTGACCGCACAACCAGCATGGGGATGGATGAACACCGCCTGTCGGACATCCTCCATGCCTCGCAAATCAAGGCGACGGACATTTATGAGACCCCTCCGCAAATCATCTGGATAGATAACTCAACGATTGCCACGCTCGGCAATTTCAGTGCATCGACTGGCAAGGCGAAATCGAAAAAGACGTTCAACGTCTCTGCGCTTGTCGCCGCATCATTGGCGGGGAAACAAGTATTGAACTACCGTGCACATCTGCCCGAAGGCAAACAGCGTATTCTGTACGTCGATACGGAACAGAGCCGTTTCCATTGCCGCTCGGTATTGGAGCGTATATTGCGGCTGGCCGGGTTGCCCACGACGACCGATCCGGAGAATCTCGATTTTTTCTGCCTGCGTGAATATTCGCCGTCGGTGCGTATCGAGGTCATCGACTATGCGCTGCGCCAACAGAAAGGCTACGGACTGGTCATCATCGACGGCATTCGCGACCTGATGCTCGACATCAATAATGCCGGTGAATCGGTGGAAGTCATCAACCGGATGATGGAATGGTCTTCGAGATACGACCTGCACATCCACTGTGTGCTTCATTTGAACAAAGGGGACAACAACGTGCGCGGACATATCGGAACGGAGATGAGCAACAAGGCGGAGACCGTGCTGGTCATCAGCAAGAGTAACGAGAATCCCGGCATCAGCGAAGTCCATGCGCTCCATATCCGGGAAAAAGAGTTCAAGCCGTTTGCATTTACCATCAATGAAACAGGACTGCCCGTCATTGCGGAAGTACACTCGTTTGGCGAGCCCCCGAAGCCCAAGGCAAGAACGGGGTTTACGGAACTGAGCATCGAACAGCACCGCGAAGCTCTCTCTGCCGCATTCGGGGAAAAGCCCATCCGGGGATTCGACAACCTGCTGCAGAGCCTGATGGTCTCCTACGAGGCAATCGGGTTCAAACGCGGCCGGAGTGTCATGATAAAACTGATGCAATACCTGATAGACAACCTCAAGCTCATCATCAAACGGGACAAGTTGTTCTATTACGACATGACGCCTACCGAGGCCATGCTTTTTGATGAAGAATGAAGTCGTGCGCGGGCTTATATCATTTAGTTTACTTTAGTATTTATATATATAGGGGAAAAACTAAACTAAACCTTTTTTTGAAATCAAGTGAAAGAAAAATAGATGACCATAGCAGAAGCAAAACAAGTACGCATCGTGGATTTTCTGGCACAGCTCGGCCACCATGCACAGCATATAAAATCGGAACAATACTGGTACTTCTCACCGTTACGGAACGAGCGTACCCCGTCGTTCAAGGTGAATGACCGAATCAATGAATGGTACGATTTCGGCGAGGCGACCGGCGGCGACCTGGTGGAACTGGCAAAATACATTTGCCGGACGGACTGCGTGAGCGAGGCACTGGCGTATATCGAGAGGCTTGTGAATGGCGCATCACTACCGAGAACCCGTATGCCGACCGCTCCACCCCGACCGGTGGAGGCTGAAATGAAAGACGTGATCGTGATTCCACTCCGCCATCACGCCCTGTTCTCTTACCTCCAATCCCGGCTTATCGACGCGGACATCGGCCGTATGTATTGCAAGGAGGTGCATTATGAACTGCGAGGCCGTCATTATTTCGCTCTCGCATTCGGCAATACCTCCGGTGGTTACGAGGTGCGCAACGCCTATTACAAGGGATGCCTGAACAACAAGGACATCTCATTGATAAGACATCTGACAGAAGAGACACAGGAAAATGTCTGTGTTTTCGAGGGCTTCATGGATTTCCTTTCCTATATGACACTGAAACTGGCAGGCGACCGAACGGTCTGTCTTGCCATGCCATGCGACTACCTCGTGATGAACTCGGTAAACAACTTGAAAAAGACGCTGGCACGTTTACAGGAATATTCGGTCATCCACTGTTATCTCGACAATGACCTTGCCGGGCAGAGAACCACAGAGACCATTGCCGGGATGTATGATGGACGTGTCAGCGATGAATCCTGCCACTATGCGGAATACAAAGACCTGAACGATTACCTGCGCGGAAAGAAACGCTGATATTCAGTGTTCTCCTTTGCCACCTAAAGCTCTCCACCACGAGAGCTTTTTTTATGCCCCGATTTCTCCATTTCCCTCCATAGAGACTGCAATATAGTACGATTTAATAGTTCGATTTTTGGAAATTACATAAATCTCATTAACGAAATAGATGTTTAATGCTCAATTATTTTATGGTTTTATATTTCGTGCGTTTCTTTGCAAAATCATACTAATACAAATTTTAATATTCATACTAAATACATGAACTCATATTTCATTTTTGCCATCGTCCTGACGGTTGCCTACATCATTTACTACGCCGTCATCATAGCGCATGACATCTACGGGAAAAAGGGGACGGACAAACCGAACGAGGAAGTTTTCGACCTCGGCGCACCGGAAGAGGAAGAGAGTGTGGCTGTCACGGAAAGCGAGACCGGCTTCAGTATCGGTAGCGAGAACTACGAGACGGAAAGTACGGCTACCTCTTCCGAAACATCCCTTGAGGATGTCAAGGACAAACCGGGAACGGCGCAGGAGAAACTGGAACGGCTGAAGGCCGAGGCGGAGGAACAGATGGAAGAGACCACGCCTTACCTGTCGGACGCACGCACGTCGGAGGAGATGTACAAGGCTATGATTTCCAAGGGACGGTTAGACAACCGACCGGAAATAAAGTGGAACCCAATTCAAGACCGGTTGTGAGATGTCGAAAGCTAAAAAGATTCTATGTGCGCTGTGCCTCCCGTTCCCCTACACGACTTTTGCCAAAAGCGGCAGCGTGAACTATAGCTGGGGAGCGGATGCGTTGGCCACGATGCACGACTTCGTGGTGACGATGATGCTCTATGTCCAGTATATCTGTTGCGCTATCGCCGGAGTTTACGTCATCGTGTCCGTCTGTCAGATATACATCAAGATGAACACGGGCGAGGACGGCATCACCAAGTCGATAATGACGCTTGTAGGTGCGTGCCTGTTCCTGATCGGGGCATTCTATGTTTTCCCGGTTTTCTTCGGCTACCGCATATAACCTTACTTGTATCAGGTCGCAGACAAATAAAGTATTCACTAAAAAAGTAAACGTATGTTTCAGAAAACCAAACAACTGTGCCGCAAGGCATTCGGATTCGTCAACGGAATCCCTACCAAAGTAATGATGTTCTCCTTCATGCTGCTGTCCGGCATGGTGGCGAAAGCGCAGAACTCCGCAGGCGACTATTCCGCCGGTACGAGCGCATTATCCACTGTCGCGGAGGAGATTGCCAAGTATGTGCCTATTATGGTGAAATTGTGCTACGCCATTGCCGGCGTTGTGGCCATCGTGGGTGCAATCTCGGTATATATCGCCATGAACAACGAGGAGCAGGACGTCAAGAAGAAGATCATGATGGTCGTGGGAGCCTGTATCTTCCTCATTGCGGCGGCCAAGGCGTTGCCTCTGTTCTTCGGTATTGCCGCTTAAACATCAAGGATAAGTATGAAAGGCAAGGACGAACGCTATCCGGACTACCCGCTGTTCAAGGGACTGCAACGGCCTCTTGAGTTTTTGGGCATCCAAGGCCGGTATATATATTGGGCGGCGGTGACGACGTGCGGAGCCATTGTCGGCTTTGTCGCCGCCTACTGCCTGCTCGGTTTCATTGCCGGGCTTGTCGTGCTGGCAGCCGTCGTATCGGCCGGTATCGTGCTCATCCTCCTCAAACAGCGGAAAGGACTGCATAGCAAGAAGGTCGTTCCGGGTGTGTATGTGTATGCCCACTCGCGCAAGATCTGACGAAAGAAAAACCATCACGGCAATGTGCATGGCTTTATTGATTGTTGAACGCGGGCGGGTTTGTCTTGAAGCAAGGCGAACCTGCCCCTATTTAATTACACGTATATCGAAATGACCCTATACATCATTTTATGTTTTGTCGCTTTGTGCGCGGGTATGGCCTTGTCGGTCTATGCGTTCGGTACGGGCGGCAAGCGCAAGCGAATCTTTCAGGACATCTATTTCTCGGCGGAGGAAACGGACGGTGTGGGTGTGCTGTACACCAAGACCGGCGAATATTCCGCCGTACTTAAGATAGAGAATCCGGTACAGAAATATTCGGCGGACATTGACAGTTACTACGACTTCACACACTTGTTCACCGCCCTTGCGCAGACGTTGGGCGAAGGGTACGCCATCCACAAGCAGGACATCTTCGTCAGGAAACAGTTTGCGAGCGAACCGACTGACGGTCAGGAGTTCCTGTCTTCATCCTATTTTCGTTATTTCAAGGGACGTCCTTACACGGACAGCCTTTGCTACCTGACCATCACGCAAGAGGCGAAGAAAAGCCGTCTGTTCTCGTTCGATAGCAAAAAGTGGCGCGACTTCCTTGTGAAAATCCGTAAAGTACACGACCAGTTACGTGACGGCGGCGTACAGGCCAGATTCCTGAACAAAGCCGAAGCGAGCGAGTACGTCGATCGTTACTTCGCCATGAACTTCAAAGACCGCACCGTGTCGATGACGAACTTCAAGGCGGACGATGAAACCGTGTCGATGGGCGACAAACGCTGCAAGGTGTACAGCCTTGTGGACGTGGACTGTGCCGCACTGCCCTCACAGATACGTCCGTACACGAATATCGAGGTCAACAACACGGAAATGCCCGTCGATTTGGTGTCGGTGGTGGACAGCATCCCGAACGCCGAGACGGTGGTCTATAACCAAATCATCTTCCTGCCCAACCAGAAGCGTGAGCTGTCGCTGCTCGACAAAAAGAAGAACCGCCACGCGAGCATTCCCAATCCGAACAACCAGATGGCGGTCGAGGACATCAAGCGTGTGCAGGAAGTCATCGCCCGTGAGAGCAAGCAACTGGTATATACACACTTCAACATGGTGGTGGCCGTGTCTGCCGGTGCAGACCTGCAAAAGTGTACGAACCACTTGGAAAACGCTTTCGGGCGTATGGGTATCCATATCAGCAAGCGGGCATACAACCAACTGGAACTGTTCGTCGGTTCGTTTCCGGGCAACTGCTACACGCTCAATGAGGAATACGACCGTTTCCTGACCCTTTCCGATGCGGCGATGTGCCTGATGTACAAGGAGCGTGTGCTGCACAGCGAGGAAACGCCGCTGAAGATTTACTACACCGACCGTCAGGGCGTGCCGGTGGCTATCGACATCACGGGAAAAGAGGGAAAGAATAAACTGACTGATAATTCCAATTTTTTCTGTTTGGGGCCTTCGGGCAGCGGCAAGAGTTTTCATATGAACTCGGTCGTGCGCCAGCTCCATGAGCAGGGAACGGATGTGGTGATGGTCGATACGGGGAACTCATACGAGGGACTGTGCGAGTATCTGGGCGGCAAGTATATCTCCTATACCGAGGAACGGCCTATTACGATGAATCCGTTTCGCATCAACCGGGAGGAATACAATATCGAGAAGATAGACTTCCTCAAGAACCTTATCCTGATGATTTGGAAAGGGTCGGACAGCCAGATTCCCGAAATCGAGTTCCGCATTGTCGAGCAGATAATCATAGACTACTATGATGCCTATTTCAACGGATTTACAAGATACACCGACGAGCAACGGGAGGTACTGCTGAAAAACCTGTTTGCGGCGGCCAGCCGAAAGAACCCAAACAAACCACCCAGAGAGGTGGATGAGATGGTGCGCAAACAGATAGAGGTGCTTGAGGCACGGCGGGCGGCTCTCAAAGTGTCGGAACTGAACTTCAACTCATTCTTTGACTACTCATTCGACCGTCTGGAGCAGATCTGCACCGAAAATGACATCACGACAATCAGCTACTCGACCTATTCGACCATGCTGCAGCCGTTCTACAAGGGAGGCGCATATGAGAAGATTCTCAATGAGAATGTGGATTCGGCACTGTTTGACGAGACATTCATCGTCTTTGAAGTGGATGCAATCAAGGAAAACAAGAAACTGTTTCCCATTGTCACACTGATTATCATGGACGTGTTCCTGCAGAAAATGCGCATCAAGAAGACCCGTAAAGTCCTTGTCATCGAAGAGGCGTGGAAGGCCATTGCCAGCCCGCTCATGGCGGAATACATCAAGTTCATGTACAAGACCGCCCGTAAGTTTTGGGCTTCTGTCGGCGTGGTGACGCAGGAGATACAGGACATCATCGGCAGCGAAATCGTGAAGGAGGCCATCATCAACAACTCGGACGTGGTGATGCTGCTTGACCAGAGCAAGTTCAAGGAACGCTTTGACGAAATCCGAAAGATTCTTGGTCTGACCGAGGTGGATTGCAAGAAGATATTTACCATCAACCGCTTGGAGAACAAGGATGGGCGCAGCTTCTTCCGCGAAGTGTTTATCCGTCGGGGGACGACCAGCGGCGTGTACGGCGTGGAAGAGCCGCACGAGTGCTACATGACCTACACGACCGAACGGGCGGAAAAGGAGGCACTGAAGCTTTACAAGAAGGAACTTCGGTGCAGCCATCAGGAAGCTATCGAGGCATATTGCCGGGACTGGGATGCCAGCGGTATCGGGAAGGCCCTGCCTTTTGCACAAAAAGTAAACGAGACGGGGCGTGTGCTCAACCTCCGTCCCGTGCATGAATCCAAATAAACATTGCAGCCATGAAACGACTACTCCTTATCCTGACCATCGCCTCGGTCACACTCTGCCAGACGGTTCACGCCCAGTATTACAGCGTGAACTACGACACCCGTACCGTTGCGGCGATGGTGGCTGCCTTCGGTACGGAAGCGGTCGCCGAAGGGTACTACCGGGAGCAGGTCGATGACGTCCTCAAGCACTACACGGCAGCGGAGGTCGCTACCGCCGGGATATTCGCGGCCAAGTTCTTGGAGCATAAAGCCCTGAGCGACCTCGGCATCTGGAACAGCCGTACGGAAAACTACTACTACCGGCGCATCTACCGGATGGTGGCGGAGAAAATCATGCCCAAGATATGGGTGGTGGCGAAGCAGATGCTCCATTCGCCGCAAACGGCTATCTATTGGGGCAGTTACCTGATGAAAGTCTGCGATGATACCAAAAGTCTGTGTATGCAGTTCGAGAGCGTGGTGACCAACAGCACGCTGACCTTTTCGGACATCGCCTTTCTCGAAATCAATCCGGAAATTGCCCCCTTGCTGAAACTCTCCGAAACGGGAAACATCGACTGGCAGCGGATGATGGACAACTTCGCCCGCATACCGGGCAACTTCACCCACGAGAACCTGAAAAGCGACCTCGACAACCTTTATAACACGGGGGTCGGCCTTGCAACGGCAGGCATTGCCAATCTTGGTGACGCCCTGTTGCAAAGCAGCTCGTTCCATGACCTGCTGGGTGGAAAGGTTGAAGAAATCGGCAACCTGTATGAACACTACGGGAGTCTATTCGAGCAGGCGGAACATGACATCAGCGGCTTGCTGATTGACATGGTGGGTGGTCCGGACAACGTGGCCGGTCTGTTCAACTTCAGCAACTACAACCTCACGGCATGGATGACCGACTACCTGGACGAAGCGATGGGGAACTATTACACGCAGCGGTGGTACATTGCCCGGCGTGACCAAGGGAGCGTATCGCTGTGCGACTACTATCCTCCGACGGACGACAACAGCATCCTGAACGGGGGCGCATGGGTGCGGTTCAACACGAGCGACCCGAATTTCTATCCTGATGCCTCGCAACGGGAACAGGTACTTGCCAACTCGGAAGGATATGCCGGTTGGTCAAGAAACCGCGTGCAGCAGTTGAACAACCAGAACGACGGGTTCAGCTACAGCATCAACTATTGGATGAGTGCCTATATCATCAGCAAGAAAAACAAGCAGACCAAAAAGGCATACGCATACGAAATCCATGTGAGCAAAAACTGGAACAAAGAAGAGGTCGTCTATGAGGAAGTCTTCGATTCCTACTCGATGGACTTGAACACGTTTCGGGCGCAACTGAATGTCCGGCTTGCGGAGTTCAACGAGAACGAGGACGGCTACACCTATTATATATCTTCCGGTGCGCGGAACTATTACCAAGCAACGGACGCAGCCAAATTGAAGGGATGCGAGAGCGTGACCATCAGCGTGACCTGTTCCGACGGGGTTACGCTCGGACAAGGCTCGACACAGTACAAGTGCCGCAAGTGCGGCAGCTCGTTGAATGCCCACACCAAGGAGTGCGCCATGCAGACCTCGGTGACGGAAAACGACCTCGACCTTTCGGAACTGGACGCGCTATTGAACGAGGCGAACAGCCAAGCGGCCAATATTGAAGCGCAAATCGGGGCATTGGAAAACGAGAACGCTGTCCTGCTGAAGAAAATCAGTACGGCGAGCATTGAGGATGCGGCGAATTACCGGCAGCAGTACAACGCGAACAAGACACGGATAGACCGTCTGAAAGGAGAACTCGCGGAATGGAAGAAGAAACAGTCCGACTATGCCCAAGCAAAGTCGGATGCCGCAGACGACAACAGCGTGGCGACGGATGACTATTACCGCATCCCTGCCATCATGCAGGACTGCAAGGCGGCATACGGTCTTACTTGGCAGGACGGCGGAGCATGGAACGGCTACTCGTATGTACGCAAGGCGACCATGCCGAATATCAACGGTATCATCACATTCAGGGCTACGGTCTCCATTGCCCGCAAGCCGAAATATTTTCTCGGCATAAAAATACACCGTACCATTATCCAAATCAAGTGGGAACTCACTTCGGAATATACGGACACACACGTCGCTGACGTGCTGACCCTTGATCCGGGACTTTCGGATGCGGAAAAGGCTAAACTGGTAAACGACCGGATAGCCGAAATCGCCCGTGAACATCCGTCCTGTAAAATCACGACGGAATACGCCCGCAGCGCACCGACGGAAGAAACGCCATCAGGCGACGTGTACCATCTGCTGTGGTCAAGCGACCGCCTTGAGATAGCGCGAGAGGTGGACAGCAGAATCACCAAGATATATGCCGACTTGGTATCGCTGGAAAAGATGATGCACTACAAGCGGAGCATCCTTGACGTGATGAAGGATGTGCAGCCCGGACTGGACACGGACGAAGGCCGTAGGCTGACACTCGTGGAGGAATGCCATGACCGCTGGGTGGAGAATGCACGGACGCTTCGGAGCGGCAACAGCAGGAATAGCAGAAAGGAGGTACGGCCATGAAACGTACCATACAGATTGCCGTCGTGCTGTTCGCCCTGCTGCCCGGTATCGCCAAGGCGCAGTGGACTTTCGATATAGTCTCCGTCGAAGCCTACATCAACGACCACAAGAAGCAGCGCAGCCTGCTGTTGGCTCGTAGCACCTTGGAGTACAGCAACAAGCTGTTGCACGAGTACAGCTGTAAAGAAATTGGGGACTATAAAGAGTTGAATATTGACCTTGACAAATACACCCGTGCGTTCGATGCCATCGACGTCATGTACCAGTCGTTGCGCACGGTGTTGAACGTCAAGAATACCTATACATCGGTCAGCGACCGTATCGGCGACTATAAATCGTTGTTGGAGGATTTCAATGCGAAGATCTTGAAACGTGGACGCATCGAATCCGCAGATACCCTGATTATCTCCATCAATGCGAGGGGGCTGAGGGCGATTGCCCGTGAGGGGGAACAGCTCTACAAGTCCGTGAGCGACCTCGTGCTGTATGCCACCGGAGCGGCAGCCTGCTCGACCTCCGACCTGCTGATGGTGTTGGAGGCCATCAACCGCTCATTGGACAACATCGAGCGGCATCTGAACCGGGCCTATTTCGAGACATGGCGGTACATTCAAGTGCGCATCGGCTATTGGAAAGCAAAGGTATATCGCTCCCGCACCATGCGGGAGATTCTCGATGACGCCTTCGGGCGTTGGCGCGGAGCCGGAAGACTGGATTATTAACGACAAAAAGAGAAGAATATGAACAGAAAACTATTACTCATGGCAGTGGCGGTCACCGTAACGACAGCCGTACACGCACAGTATGTAACGTACAACCATGATTCGCCGAAGCAGAATCAGGTAACGGTCATGGAAACCGGTACGGGCGCACTCTCGCCCGACCTCTATTATTCCGTGCTGCACAACAAATACAAGAAGTCGGCGGCGGCCAAAAACAAGCTCTCGTTCCGCACACTTGCCGGTATCAATCTCTACAACCAGGTGGACGAAGCGGAAGCCATTGATTCGGCTTTGGTCAAGCGGGCGAAGGTCGAGGCGTTGAACGTTGCCGACCGGCAGGCGGACATCGCGTGGCTTGCCGAGGGCGATAAGGTCAGCAGACAGATGGACCGGTTCCGGCGCAACATCGACCGTATTCTCCTGTCCGGCGGTACTCCGGCCGACAAGGAACGGTGGACGGAATACTACCACGTCTATCAGTGCGCCATCAACGCCACGAAAGACGCCTATATGCCAAACGCCCAGCGAAAGAAGGAGTATCTGCGCATCTACGAGGATGTGGCACGGCAGAACGAGATTTTAGTGAGCTACCTCGCCAAGCGTCAGAACGCAACGGCAACAAGCACACTGCTGAACGCAACGGACAACCGTACCCTGCATAAGGGCGGCATTGTCCGCAATGCCATGAGCCGGTGGCAGGAATCACGCCTTGCGGTGCGTGGCTCGCAATCGGGCGGCAACGGAAACGGCGAAGATGACAACGAGAGTGTAAACAGAGGGAAATAAAAAGACAGGGCTATGGCAAACGGAGATATACTTTCGGATTTCGGCATCAACCTGTTGGAGGAGGAAATAGATGATGTCATCTTTCAGACCAACGAGTTTCTGACGGACGCGACTTTTACCGGTGCGCAGGGTCCTTTTTGGTGGATATTGCAGATGTGCATGGCACTCGCGGCACTGTTCTCCATCGTCATGGCGGCAGGTATCGCCTACAAGATGATGGTAAAGCACGAGCCGTTGGACGTTATGAAGCTGTTTAGGCCGCTTGCCGTGTCGATTATCATCTGCTGGTGGTATCCGCCTGCGGACACGGGTATGGCGGGGAGCCGGAACAACTGGTGTTTTCTGGACTTTCTGTCCTACATCCCGAATTGCATCGGGTCGTACACCCATGACCTGTACGAAGCTGAAGCTTCACAGATATCGGACAGGTTCGAGGAAGTTCAACAGCTCATCCATGTGCGTGACACGATGTACACGAACCTGCAGGCGCAGGCGGATGTCGCCCACACGGGCACATCCGATCCCAACCTGATAGAGGCGACAATGGAGCAGACCGGCGTGGACGAAGTGACGAGCATGGAAAAGGATGCGGCGAAGTTGTGGTTCACGTCTTTGACGGCAGGAGTCATCGTGGGGATAGACAAAATCATCATGTTGATTGCTCTCGTGGTGTTCCGAATCGGTTGGTGGGCAACGATTTACTGCCAACAAATCCTGTTGGGAATGCTGACGATTTTCGGACCGATACAGTGGGCGTTCAGCATCCTGCCGAAATGGGAAGGTGCTTGGGCGAAGTGGCTGACACGCTATCTGACGGTGCATTTCTACGGGGCGATGCTCTACTTCGTGGGCTTCTATGTGCTGCTGCTCTTTGACATTGTATTGTGCATCCAAATCGAGAACCTGACGGCGATAACCGCCAGCGAGCAGACGATGGCTGCCTACCTGCAAAACTCGTTCTTCTCGGCAGGCTACCTGATGGCGGCTTCGATTGTAGCCCTCAAGTGCCTGAACCTTGTTCCGGACTTGGCGGCATGGATGATACCGGAGGGCGACACGGCATTCTCTACCCGAAACTTCGGCGAGGGCGTGGCACAGCAGGCGAAGATGACGGCAACCGGAGGGTTGGGCGGCATCATGAGATAATCCGCAAAAGATAATATAAACCCAATAAAAATCATAACAACATGAAATTGCAAGAGAAAATCAAAAGTTGGTGCAAGGATGAGAAATTCATGTCCTTTGCACAGGAACGAGCGAGAAAAGAGGTTTGCGAGGTGACGGAAAACCACCGCATCGACCCGCAGTATGAAGAACTGGACGAAGCCTTCGAGTACGACGACCGGTACATCGCCCCCTTGGTGACGTACCTGACGTACAAGCTGCGTCTTGCCCTGCTGCAGCGGAACGCAGGTAAGCGCAAAAGAGGAATCTGGTGGGTGCTTGTCCACGTGGAGATGCAGGGCTATTACGTGGAGATATTCTCGGCGGAGTTCGAGAATCTTTTGACGGAACTTCGGGATGCGGTCATACCCATGCTGCACACGGAATATGTACAGATGTTGAACGGTAAAAGGGAATAACCGATGGTCATCAAGAATTTGGAAAACAAAATAAGACTGGTGGGCATCATCTGTACCGCTTTTCTCGTGGGATGTGTCATCATCAGCTTGTCAAGTATCTGGACAGCCCGGACGATGGTCTCGGATGCGCAGAAGAAGGTGTATGTGCTGGACGGCAACGTGCCTATCCTCGTGAACCGCACGACAATGGACGAAACGCTTGACATGGAAGCTAAAAGCCATGTGGAAATGTTCCACCATTATTTTTTCACGTTACCGCCAGATGACAAATACATCCGCTATACGATGGAAAAAGCGATGTATCTGGTGGATGAGACGGGGTTGGCACAATACAACACGCTCAAGGAAAAGGGTTTCTACTCCAACATTTTGGGTACGAGTTCGGTGTTCTCCATCTATTGTGACAGCGTGGCTTTCAACAAGGAGAAGATGGAGTTCACTTACTACGGACGGCAACGCATTGAGCGGCGGAGCAACATCCTCATGCGGGAACTGGTCACGGCGGGGCAACTTAAGCGTGTGCCCCGAACAGAAAACAACCCGCACGGATTGCTTATCGTGAACTGGCGAACCCTGCTGAACAAGGACATCGAACAGAAAACGAAGATCAACTACTAAACAACGGAGTTTATGAATATCAAGGGATTCAGGCGGATGCTCTTCGGTGAAAAGATGCCGGACAAGAACGATCCGAAATACAAAGACCGTTACGAGCGGGAGGTGTCCGCCGGACGAAAGTTCGCCCAAGCGACACGCATTGACAAGGCTGCCGCCAAGGTGCAGGGATTCGCCAACGCACACCGGATACTTTTTCTGGTCATCGTCTTTGGTTTCGCTATCGGAGGGTTCACTTGGAACATCTATCGCATTACAATGGCATACCGCAACAGCCGGCCGACACGCACGGCGACGGAAATGCAGGATTCGGTGCTACGGGAAAGACACAAGAGGCTGCAAGGGGGTGAAATAAGGGAAAATCGGAACGAGAACAAGAAATATGAACCGCAATAAAGGAGTGCTTATGAATACACGATTTGAAAAATCAGTCCGCTCGTCGGACGAATGGTACACCCCGAAGGAGGTGTTGAAAGCGTTAGGCAGGTTCGACCTTGACCCTTGCGCCCCTATCCGTCCGTTGTGGCCGACCGCCGAAGTCATGTATGACCGGAACATGGACGGATTGTCCCTGAAATGGGAAGGGCGTGTATGGCTCAATCCTCCGTACTCGCGTCCCCTTATCGAACAGTTTGTCCGAAAGCTGGCGGAACACGGCAACGGCATCGCGCTGTTGTTCAACCGTTGCGATTCCAAAATGTTTCAGGACGTCATTTTCGAGAAAGCGACGGGCATGAAATTCCTGCGCCACCGCATCCGGTTTTACCGCCCGGACGGAACACGCGGCGATTCTCCCGGTTGCGGCAGCATCCTGATCGCATTCGGAGTGGAAAACGCAGAAGTGCTGAAAAACTGCAGCATTGAAGGCAAGTATGTACAACTCAATTAAAAGATGTATGATGAAGATATTTGATAAAATCAATTTCAGGGAGCCGAAGTATATGCTTCCGGCTGTCCTGTATATCCCGCTTCTGGTTGCATCGTACTTCATCTTCGACCTGTTTCATACCGAAACGGCGGAGATTCCGGACAAGACGCTGCAGACAACGGAGTTTTTGAACCCCGATTTGCCGGATGCCCGGCTTAAAGGCGGTGACGGCATAGGCAGCAAGTACGAGAACATGGCCAAATCATGGGGTAAGATACAGGATTACTCCGCAGTGGATAACATAGAACGAGATGAACCCGATGACAACAAGGAAGAATATGAATCGCAATACACGGTGGACGACATCGCCTTGCTCGATGAGCAACAGCAGGAAAAGGCTGCGGCAGCGCAAATTGCCGATGCCAAGACACGCGAGCAAGAAGCTCTCGCGGAACTGGAGAAAGCCCTTGCCGAAGCAAGGTTGAGAGGACGCAATGAGGTATTACCGGCGACCGATACGGACAGTACCGCATCGGCGCAACCCCCGACGGCAACCATAGAGGTCAAGGGAAAAATAGAGGAAGAGAGCCGTTCGGTAAAAGCCCCGTCAGAGAACGAACCGCCCAGCGAAGTGGTACGCAAGGTAAAGACGGCTTCGGATTACTTCAATACGCTTGCGGTCAATGCCCGTGAACCGAAACTGATAAAGGCCATTATCGACGAGGACATCAAGGCGGTGGACGGCTCGCGTGTGCGGTTGCGTCTGCTCGACGACGTGGAGATCAACGAGTGCGTGGTCAAACGAGGGTCGTATCTGTATGCCACCATGAGCGGCTTCTCGTCGGGGCGTGTGAAGGGGAACATCACCAGCATTCTCATCGAGGACGAACTGGTGAAGGTCAGCCTGTCCCTTTACGACACGGACGGCATGGAAGGGCTTTATGTACCGAACAGCCAGTTCCGGGAAACGAGCAAGGATGTGGCAAGCGGTGCGGTGTCGGGGAATCTGAACATGAATACCGGCAGTTACGGCAACAGTCTCTCGCAATGGGGAATGCAAGCCGCTACGAATGCCTACCAGAAAACGAGCAATGCCATCGGCAAAGCTATCAAAAAAAATAAGGTAAAGCTGAAATACGGCACTTTCGTCTATCTGGTGAACGGACGTGAGAAACAGTAAAAACGGAAGCCATGATAGAGATTGACAACATATATAATATGGACTGTATCGAGGGTATGAAGCTCATGGCGAACGGCAGTGTCGATGCCGTGATAGCGGATTTGCCTTACGGCGTGTTGAACCGTAGCAACAAGGCGGCACACTGGGACAGGCAGATACCGCTCGAAGCGTTGTGGAAACAGTACCGCAGGATCACCAAGCCGGGAAGCCCCGTTATCCTCTTTGCGCAGGGCATTTTCTCGGCGCAACTCATGCTCTCGCAACCCCGGATGTGGCGGTATAACCTCGTGTGGCGGAAAGACCGGGTAACGGGTCACCTGAATGCCAACCGGATGCCGCTACGCCAGCATGAGGACATCATCGTGTTCTACGACCGTCAGCCGGTATATCATCCTCAAATGACGCCGTGTCCACCGGAACGGAGGAATCATGGACGCCGCAAGACGGACGGTTTCACGAACCGCTGTTACGGTGAAATGAAACTGGCTCCGGTGCGTGTTGCCGAAGACAAGTACCCGACCTCTGTCATTTCCATACCCAAGGAACACAAGACAGGAGCATTCTATCATCCGACACAGAAGCCGGTAGCCTTGATAGAGTACCTGATACGTACCTATACCAACGAGGGCGATGTGGTGCTGGACAACTGCATCGGTTCGGGTACGACCGCCATTGCCGCCATCCGCACGGGGCGGCATTACATCGGATTCGAGATTGAACCGACGTATTGCGAAATTGTCGGACGACGGATTCGGGAGGAACTGGAACGTGGTCATGGATTAAAGAAAGCGAAATAAGGGAAATAAAGAAATAAACAATATCAACAGAAACGATATGAACAAGAAAATAATTGTAACTGCATTTCTTCTGGCGGCAGGACTTTTTGCCACACGGAACGCACAGGCTCAGCGTACATACGAAGAGATGGAACGGCTGACTGTCAATGAACAGGTAACGACCGTCATCACAGCCACGGAACCGGTCCGCTTCGTGGATATTTCCACAGACAAGGTGGCGGGCGACCAACCCATTGAGAACATCATCCGGTTGAAGCCCAAAGAGACGGGACACGAGGACGGTGAAGTGCTGGCCATCGTCACCATCGTAACGGAACGCTATCGCACGCAGTATGCACTCATCTACACCACGCGGATAAGCGAGGCGGTGGCAGACAAGGAAATTCAGCTACAGGAACGGGATGCCTACAACAATCCTACGGTCTCGATGTCCACAGCCGACATGGTGCGTTTTGCAAGACGGGTGTGGAACTCGCCCGCGAAAATCCGCAACGTGGCGACCAAGGCGCACCGAATGGTAATGCGCCTGAACAATATTTACTCGGTGGGCGACTATTTCTTCATCGACTTTTCCATCGAGAACAAAACGAACATCCGTTTCGACATCGACGAGATACGGGTGAAACTGTCGGACAAGAAACTTTCGAAGGCAACCAACGCGCAGACCATCGAGCTGACGCCTGCCCTGGTATTGGAACACGGCAAGACGTTCAAGCACGGCTACCGGAACGTGATTGTCGTGAAAAAGATGACCTTTCCGAACGACAAGCTGCTGACCATCGAAATGACGGAACAACAAATCAGCGGGCGCAATATCAGCCTGAACATTGACTACGAGGATGTGCTGTCGGCCGATTCATTTAACACCGCTTTATTGGAGGAGGAATGACGATGAAAAAGACGATAATACTGATGCTTGCCTGCATGTGCGTCTTCATGAATGCAAGTGCGCAGCGTAACAGCGGCCGCCTCTCGCTTGGAGTGGGATTGCTGTATGAGAACGGCATGGACGTAACGCTTGCTTACGAACATGAAATGAACTACCGCCATGCGTGGGAGTTTTTCGCCAACGGCTATCTGAAATGGACGGAATGTAAATCTTGCGGTCATATTTGTCCGGAATCCTTCTGGCGCAACTATCGCACTTACGGTTTCGGTGTGGCGTACAAACCTTGTGTGGTGCGTGGACGCAACCATTACGGCAACTTGCGTATCGGAGCTTCGGCAGGGAGCGACACGAACAAGTTTCTTGCCGGAATCCATGTGGGTTACGAGCACAATTATGTGCTGCGGTCGGGATGCACACTGTTCTGGCAGGTAAAGAGTGACATGATGATAAAAGGGGCGGATTTGCTGCGGACAGGTATCGTGCTGGGGGTGAAACTGCCGATAAAATAAAGGAAAAACAAAAAACGAAAATAACATGATACGAAAGATTCAATGGTTTGCAATGGCAGTGACGGCGGTATTGTGCGCTGCCTGTGACGCCCATATCGACGTACCTGATACGGCGGTACGTCCGGGACATATTCTCTGCGAGGACGGTACGGCTTTATCCTACGTACAGTATGAACAGTCGGGAAAACGGGCAATAGCGGTTGTCTTCGATACCGAACACCGTGAAGGTACGGAAGGGAACGGCTATGCGGTTTACCTGTGGGACATTGCTCCGGCAGCTTTTGCCGACAGCCTCGGTGTCGCACAAGGGACGTCGGCCGACATCGAGGCTTTGGACGGGAACATGAACACCTTTGCGCTGTACGACACACGGGAGACGGCTTCGCCTATGGCGGAAGCGGTCTTTGACCTGTGGCGGTACGGACAGAGTGCCTATATCCCGTCGGTGGCACAGATGCGGCTGCTGTATGCCGTCCGGGAAACCGTCAATCCTGTCATCGAACGGTGTGGCGGCCATCCGCTGCCGTTGGATGAAAACGACTGCTGGTACTGGACATCGACGGAGGTAACCGGACAGGAAACGGCGAAAGCGTGGCTTTACTCGACAGGAAGCGGTGCGATGCAGGAGACCCCGAAGACACAGGCGCACAAGGTGCGGCCGATTATCACACTGAACAGGTAGGAACGAAAAGAGGGAAAGGACAAAGACAATGGAAGAAAGCAAGGAACTACAAGGATTTTACAAAATATTCCGTGCGGTCATCTATATCTCCGTGCTGATGGAGTTCTTCGAGTATGCCATAGACCCTGCCATGCTCGACCACTGGGGCGGCATATTGATTGATATACACGGGCGCATCAAGCGATGGATGATCTATAACGACGGCAACCTCGTGTATAGTAAGATAGCGACCTTCCTACTCATCTGCATCACTTGTATCGGCACACGCAACAAAAAACACTTGGAGTTTGACGCACGCAGGCAAGTGTTATATCCACTTATCTGCGGATTGTTCTTGATTGTGTTCTCCGTGTGGCTGTACCATCATACGATGGAAACGAGGCTCTACACCCTGCCGCTGAACATCATCTTCTATATGGCGGCTACGCTGGTCGGTGTGATATTGGTGCATATCGCATTGGATAACATCTCGAAGTTCATCAAGGAGGGACTGGGTAAAGACCGGTTTAACTTCGAGAATGAAAGTTTCGAGCAGAGCGAAGAGAAGGATGAGAACCAGTATAGCGTGAATATACCGATGCGGTACTATTACAAAGGTAAATTTCGCAAGGGATGGGTGTCGATAAGCAACTGTTTCAGAGGAACATGGGTGGTTGGAACTCCAGGCAGCGGTAAGACGTTCAGTATCATAGAACCGTTCATCCGCCAACATAGTGCCAAGGGCTTCGCGATGGTGGTCTATGACTACAAATTTCCGACACTTGCCACTAAACTTTACTATCATTACAAGAAAAACCAGAAGCTCGGCAAAGTGCCAAAAGGATGCAAGTTCAACATCATCAACTTCGTGGATGTGGAGTACAGCAAACGGGTGAACCCCATTCAGGCAAAGTACATCAATAATCTTGCGGCGGCGAGCGAAACGGCGGAAACCCTGTTGGAATCCCTGCAGAAAGGCAAGAAAGAGGGAGGCGGAGGCAGTGACCAGTTCTTTCAGACTTCTGCCGTGAACTTTCTTGCCGCCTGTATCTACTTTTTCGTGAACTACGAGCGGGAACCCTACGATGCAAACGGAAAGAAACTGTATGCGGAGAAACGGCAAGATCCGCAGACGAAGTTCTGGAAGCCGACGGGTGTCGTTCGTGACCGTGAGGGTGGCAGCATCGTGGAACCTGCCTATTGGCTTGGAAAATACTCGGATATGCCGCATATCCTTTCATTTCTCAATGAGAGCTACCAGACTATTTTTGAGGTACTTGAGACGGACAACGAGGTCGCGCCGTTGCTCGGCCCGTTCCAAACGGCCTTCAAAAACAAGGCGATGGAACAGTTGGAAGGTATGATAGGTACGCTGCGTGTCTATACCAGCCGTTTGGCTACAAAGGAATCTTACTGGATATTCCACAAGGATGGGGACGATTTCGACCTGAAAGTTAGTGACCCCAAGTCACCCAGTTATCTGCTGATAGCCAACGATCCGGAAATGGAAAGTATCATCGGAGCGTTGAACGCTCTGATATTGAACCGTCTCGTTACCCGTGTGAACACCGGGCAGGGGAAAAATATTCCGGTCAGCATCATCGTGGATGAGCTACCGACACTGTATTTCCACAAGATAGACCGACTGATAGGTACGGCGAGAAGCAACAAGGTAAGCGTAACGCTGGGTTTTCAGGAGTTGCCGCAGTTGGAGGCTGACTACGGAAAAGTGGGAATGCAAAAAATCATCACGACAGTGGGCAACGTGGTAAGCGGTTCAGCTCGCGCAAAAGAGACACTGGAATGGTTGTCGAATGACATTTTCGGCAAGGTGGTACAGGTCAAAAAGGGCGTGACGATCGACCGGGACAAAACGAGTATCAATCTCAATGAGAACATGGACAGTCTTGTACCCGCCTCGAAAATTTCGGATATGGCGACGGGATGGATTTGCGGACAGACGGCACGTGATTTCGTGAAGACGAAAACCGGTACGGGAGGCTCGATGAACATTCAGGAGTCGGAAGAGTTCAAGACTACAAAGTTCTTCTGCAAGACGGATTTCGATATGAGGGAGATAAAAGCGGAGGAAGCGGCCTATGTACCGCTACCGAAGTTCTACACTTTCAAGTCGAGGGAGGAACGGGAACGCATCTTGTATAAAAATTTCATACAAGTCGGACAGGATGTAAAAGACATGATAGCGGATGTACTGAACAAGCGTGGGGCGAAATAAATCAAAATCCCTGCAATAATTTACGTGGTTATTGCAGGGATTTTTGTATTCCATTCAGCTACCCGAAATCTTGCGGACATAAATGAATCATCTGACAGTTTCCGATTTGGAATCGTTTTCCGACAGCAGATTTTGTAATTTGTCGATGTCCGGTAGAGTCTTGCGCAAATTTTCCGGCATTTCTTGGGCTGTGCGGTATGTCGCCACGCCCATAGGCTTATCATAGTCGCGCACCATGATTTCGACAAATTGGCGGTTGGCATCCTGACATAGGACAATACCGATTGAAGGGTTCTCGTGCGGTTTCTTGTCGGTCATATCATATACAGTCAGATAACCGCTAAGCTGTCCGAGATAATTCGGGCGGAACTTGCCCCGTTTCAATTCCACGATTACGCTGGCATTCAGTTCTCTGTTGAAGAATACAAGGTCAGCAAACATTTCCTCTCCGGCAACTATCAGGCGATGCTGACTGTCGATAAAAGTGAAGTCGTTTCCAAAACGGAGAATGAACTGCTTGATATTGGTTACGATTTGGTTTTCGATGACCTTTTCGTTCCAGTCCTGTTCGCGTTCTCCCACATTCTCCAGATTAACCATTTCGAGCATATACTCATCCTTGAACGCCAATGTCGCTTTTACGGCATAAATGGCTTCGGGCAGCACTTGAAGGAAGTTGCTCGGCAAAGATCCGCGATTTGAATAGATGTCTTCTTTCAAGTAATTTTTGAGAGAGGATAGCGACCACGCATTTTGAGCGGCACAATGGATATAGAACAATCGTTCTGCGATGTCTTTTGAACGAGTCAGGATTTCAATATGATGTGAAAAGCTAATCTTGACAAAATCGTCCCAGGTAAATTCGGTATTGACCGGTTGCCCGATAAGTTGCAGCAGTAGATGCTCGTCAATATCCAATTCGCCCAACGCTGTTGGATGAATTAAAGCCGTACCCTTTTCCGACGAATGGTTTTCCAATTCGCCCAACACTGTTGGACGAATTAAAAACGTCCTCCATTCCTCATAGAATGAGCGCATCCGTTTCAACCCCGATTCAGAAAAGCCGTGCAGACCGGGCAACTCCCGTTGAAGGAGCTTTGATATGGTAGGCAATGCTTTAGTACCCCAACAGCCGATGCGGGAATTTTCAGACACGAATTTCCCCACTCCAAAATACAACGAGAGAGTTTCTTTGTTGACCGCAGCCGCACTTCTATACCGGCAGCGTTCGATGGCATGTTTGATTATCTCTACTGCCTCTGCATATTGTGTATAATCCGATGGGATAACCTGTTGTTCCATATACATACGTTTTTGTGCCGCAAAGGTACGAAAAATACGGGATATACAGGGCAGAATGCCAACATATTATAGTGCCGTGTGGGTCTTATTCGGTATTTTTAGCGTTCCGGTTTCCTGCACTCGCTTTGCTGCCAATCTACTCACTTAGATGTTCATGTGTCTGGGGCGTGCCGAGAAAGCCGGTAGCGGTGTGGATAAGATTGTGAGCGGTTGGCAGTCTTTGGGTTGGCCGCTTCCTACTGTAGCCGAGGAAACACGTCCGGACTATGTTGTGCTGACCTTGCAGTTAGGGATGAAAACCCGACAAGAAAACCTCGCAAGCAGGATTTGAGAAAAGAGCAAATCTTGGAGTTCTGTGTTGAGCCGCAATCCCTATCTGATATTTTGCAACATTTAGGATTGAAAGATAGGGAAAATCTTATGGAGGTCTATATCAATCCGATGATTGGTGCAGGGGTATTGGAAATGACGGAGCCGGACAATCCCACAAGCCGTAACCAGATGTATGTAACGGTAAAAGTGGAACAAGAATTTCAAAAGTAAGTTTATAATAGGATATTGCGGCTTGGACGCATCCAACCTCATACAAATAACACTGCCCGCGTGAAAATGGGGGCAGTGTTATTTATATGGTAGTTCGCTTATTTAAGCTCGTGTACCGCTTAAAAGTTCGGCAAGTTGCCGGTCGCAGAATTTATCGTATTCCTCCTTGTCTGTACCGCTTTCGATAGCCCGGTCGATAACATCGCCCAGTTCGTCGAAGCAGACTTCTTCATTGACACACTTTGCATTGCTATCATCTTCTTTCAGTAGATAGACCTCGTAGTAATCAGAGCCGTTGAGAGCGATAACGACATATCCGGCGTGTAACCGTCCGTTTACTTTCAGCCGCAGTGCCGGTAATTCTTGGAATACCGTAGCGACAAATTCGCTGACTCCCCACGACATAAAGACGGGTATGGGGGTAAATGACAGTAATTGTTCTTTGATGGTCTGTGCGATGTGCATTACATACTCTTTATCCATAACTTTGATTTTTAATATGATTATTGATTTATGTTAGTTGAACCATTCGGGGTTATCCTCTTTTAATTCCGTGATGAGTTCATCGTCCGGTAATTTGAGGGTCTTCGCATCGGCGAAAAAGAAAACCTCGTCATATATTTGTTCGGCTTCCTTACTTGCAAAACCTTCGCTCTCGTCCTCGAAACTGCCCGGATGAAGTGCATCGAGCAGAGCGGTAGAGCCGATAAGTAGTTCTTCACCTTCGTTGGATTTCACGATACGGCAGATGTAGATATTGCCGTCAAATTGTAGTTCTTTCGTTTTCATACGCCTGTTATCTTAATGGGATATGTCTCCCGTTTGCCTTGAGGTATTCCATGATACACTTCGCTTCTTCGTGCGATGCACGGTTGCGGTCATCGTAATTGCGTGTCTCGTCTGCCATGACCACGATACACTCCTTTACCAACCTGTAAAGGCTTTGCTGCAGCGTGGGGTGCATTTCGGGGATAGCGGCTGCAAACCGTTTGGGATTGAAGCCGTAATCGTTCACTGCTCTTTCCCAGTCTTTGGCGAGCTGGTACTCCTTGCTTTCCTTGATGTTGTCCATAATCTTGAATTTTAATGATTTGTTTTTTATTCCCTCCGTTCGATTCCTTTCTGTCGGAACCGCTTTGGGATTTTATAGATGCGGTAAACGGTTGTCGGTACAGCTTCATACGGGAGGCTTTTCCTGCCAATTACTCTTTCTGAGGGAAGGAAGAATTTGCAGGAAATACATTTCAAGCCGCCGGATCAAGCGCGACGGCCGACCTTTGCATCTGATAAAACCAAACCGGGGCTGACAGGGAATGAAGCTGGGGAAACGCTATAAAAGGGAAGTTGAAAATGGTAAAAAAGAGAGGAAACGAAAGCTATGAATGGAGGAAGGGTGGGTGGTGACGGGTTCGTCAGAAAGTTAAAAGAGGTACTTGGGTCCTTTGTCCGGAGCATACAAAAATGAATAGAGGGCGGATTTCCCCCCCCCCTATTCGTTATGACAACAACATTTGTCAGGCAGCTATTTCTTCCGTTTGCGGTTCGGTCTGTGCTTCCGCTTCGGGTTGCGGTTCATCGGGTTGTTCCGCTTCCTGCGTGGCTTGTTCCTGCAAAGCGGCTTTTTTTTCCTTAATGCGTTGGTGCCGCTTTTCGTACACTTCATTATATCCGTCTTGGATATTGGCAAGTTCTTCGGGCATATGCTTTTGGGCGAAGCCAAGCAACAGGGAGGCTGTGGCGTTGTTACCGAATGCGTCCTTGAAATTGGCAATCAGATAATCCCTGCGGATAACGGCTTTCTGCTTGGCGGTAAGGTTCTCGATGATGCGCATTTTGTCCTCGCTCGTAAGGTAGTAATAAGAACCTTTATCTTCAATTCCCACCTCATTGAAATGCTCTTTGCGGAGTGAGGAGAGCAGGAAGAAATACACCATTTTCTCCTCGTCCTGTCCAAATTTGCGCTCTGACATATCGACCTCTAAAATCCGCTTTTTGGTGTCTTCAACGGTCTTTTCGAGGGCAATCTCCTTGTTGCGTTTGTCCTGCTTTTCCAACTTCTCGATAGGTGAAAGCGGCATTTCGGTTGCTGTACCGTTTACGGTGGTAGCGGTATTTGCAACATAGCACAGTGTAATGTCGTTGCTCTCAATACGGAGATAGAGGGAGATTTCTCCTGCTTCGCTTCGGGTGCGGATTGCTTCGCATTTTTCGGTGTAACCGTTCAATTCCTGCCCGTAATCCTTTTCTGCATCCTCGTATTCCTCGGTGGTATCATAATCCTCTTTTTGAGGTGCTTGGGGGCTTTCGGGGTATTTCGTTGCATAGGTTTTAAGGCTTTCCACTTCGTAGCCCATAGCGGTAAGTCGGTCGATGACAGCTTCATTGTAATTGTAGCTTTCGTGGCAGAGGGGAACGGCAGGGTGCTGTTCCATGAGCCGCATAGCCTTTTCGGTAAGGTGCGATGTGTTCATTTCCACCAAGCAAGCGCGGTTGGCGCAATTTCCGCAACCACCCTCACAGAACAACATCATATTATTGGTATTGTGAGGGCATGAAAGACAAAGGGTTTTGTCGAATGAATAGCGATTGAGGTCTGCGGTGTATTGCCGTTCGATGCTTTGTGCCACCTCGGAAGCTTTCATGCCTCGCCAACTATTGTACTGCACCCCCTCTTTCAGATGTTGGTCGTACACCTCACGCTGTATCTCTTCCCCATAACGGCAGATTTCACTTGCCACGCTGATTGTGATTTCGTCCTGCTCCAACAGCAAAGCGATTTCGGGTATCAAGGAAACGAATTTAAGTCGTGTACGGATATATGCCTCCGTCTTGCCGAACTGCACGGTCAAGGACTGTACATCGTGGCGACCGCTGTCTATGAGCTTTTGGTAGGCGTTGGCTTCCTCAATCGGGGTCACATCCTTACGCTGCAGGTTCTCGGTAATCGCCATTTCCTCGGCTGTCTCGTCTGAAATTTCCATGACGATAGCCGGAATTTCCGCCAATTCAGCCATGAGGGAAGCACGGTATCTGCGTTCTCCGAATACAATCTCGAAACGGTTGTCCGCAATAGGGCGCACACCGATAGGCTGAAGCACTCCCTGCTGACGGATGCTCTCGGCAAGTTCCGCAAGGCTTGTCTCGTCAAAGTTCTTACGTGGGTTGTAGTTACTCGGCTGAATGTCTGCCAATGCTACCGATGTGATGTTCTTCTCTACTGCTTGAACTGCTGTTGTTGCCATAATCATAAAATTTAATTGGTTGATATTTGATTTTTTTATTTTCCCTTTTTTCGGTTCTTTTCTCTGCCTGAACCGCTTGGGATTTACAGATGCTTCAAGGGACTGACGAACAAGCTATTTTCAACGCTTTTTCCGGAAAATTACTCTTTCGCAGGAAGGAAGAATTTTACGAGAAATGCACTTCAAAGCGGTGAAATCAAGCGCGGCAGTCCAAATTTGCGTCTGGAAAACCAACCGGCGATGGCAGGAACGAGGCCGGACAAGCGGCAAGTGGAATAAATAAAAAAGTAATACAACCATGCGGTTATAAGAGGTAATAGAACAGGAGAACACCCAGGAGGGTATAAACAGGAAAAACGCTACCTTGTGGACGTGCCCATAAGATAGCGGTATGCTATAAAAGGTATATCGGATGGGGACTACAACCGCCGTACCGGTTATTTCTCGTGCTTTTCCAAATACTCTTTCATCGCCTCGTTCACGATGTCCCGTAGAGACATATTCTTTTCGATGGCGAGGTACTTCATCCGGGTATGAATACTTTTGTTTATGACAAAGTTGCAATGTACAGCAGGCTCTTTTTCCGTTTTGACCGGTGCAGGTTCTTTCTTTTGCGTGGACTTCCCGGTGGATGACAGCAAGCCGTCCAGTCCGCTTCTCATGCCGTTTTTCAATGAATCACTTTTGCCCATATCGTTTTTATTTTAATTTCAACACTTCTTTTGCTAACTCCATGTAGTCCTTTGCCCCGTTGCTGTTCTTGTTATACTCAAAGATATTCATGCCTTTTATCGGAGCTTCGGCCAATGATACATTGTCCCGGATGACGGTCTTGAATACCTTGTCGCAGAACGATTCGCTGATTAGTTCCGCCACACTTTTGTTGAGCGTCTTGCGCTTGTCAAACTGGGTGATGACAATGCCGCCGATATTTAGGTTTGGGTTCAAACGTTCCTTGACAATCCCGACCACATTTGTAATCTTTGCCATTCCGCGCATGGCGAGGAACTGCGCCTGTACCGGGATAATCAGGAAATCCGCCGATGTGAGGGCGTTCAGTGTCAGCAAACCCAGCGAGGGCGGACAGTCAATCAGGATATAGTCGAATTTACGGGTTTCAAGCAATTTTGCAATCAGCCCTTTTAGTATTAATTCCCGCCCCGGCTCGTTGATAAGCTCGGATTCTGTCGCCGACAAATCGAGGCAGGACGGTACAACGGAAAGACCGTTTTCCAACTCGAATACCGGTAAGGTATATTCGCCTTTCATCGCTCCGTACACCGTCCGTTCCTCTTCGATGGAGAGACCGCAGGATTCCGTGAGGTTTGCCTGACCGTCCATGTCGATGAGCAGTACACGCTTTTTCTTCTGCTGCAATGCGGCAGCAAGATTGATGGTGGTAGTTGTCTTTCCGACACCGCCCTTGTGGTTCAAAACTGCGATTATTTTTGTCATAATTTCGTGTCTTTATATCTGATACAAAGATAATACTATTTTTAGTATTTACTATTATTAGTGTATACTATTTTACTACTTTTGTATATTTTAGTATTATAGCATCTACTACTATACTAAAATACTGATTGACTAAATGTAGTGCATTCTATCATTTCTGATGGGATATTTCCTAATATCCTACTTTACTAACCTTAGTATATACTACATTTAGTATTTGTTGTATAACAGCAAAATAAGCTCATTTTGGAATTAGTCTTATAAATCATCATCATGCGCATTAGATAAATTCTGTCTCAAGTGCTTCCAACAAGTCGTGTATTTGTTTTTCCGCTTCCTCCATATCCGATACAATGTCCTTGATGTGGTAAGGTGCGCCATTTTTACCGTGCCCATCATTTCCAATCCATAGATAGGCTTCGTAATCCGGGTCAAAACCCTCGAAATATTGTTCCATGTCAGCAATGAGGGTATCAATGTCCTCACATTTCATTTCGGCACTGAAATTAAAATCCTGCCCATAGTTGGTATAGCGTTGGAAGTCGAACTGAATATTTGATTTATTTTTGTCATCCACACTTATACTCCAGCCTTTGCTTTGGGATATTTCCGTTACTTTTTGTATCTTTTCTTGAGCGGTCATAGTTTTGAGTTTATAGTGGGGAGACTTCACACCGTCCTACCGATTGCTTTAATCCGTTATTTGAAAGTAATACTCCTGCAGCTCGTCTGGCCATTCGGCGGTCATAGAGCGTGGCTTTCTGGTTGTCCCGCTCGTGCCATTGCCAAATTTTGTGATTAAGTACAAGGCACAGCTCTGTCCAATGCTTGTAGTTATCTTTCCATTCTGCCTTAACCTTTCTGTATGTGTCAGCTATGGCTTCATTCCCGAACTTGTCTGCCATAGAGAAGTCCTGCCAAAAGGTTGTCATCGGGTCATAGCCAGTAATTTCCGCTATATTCCACTTGGGAATTACTATTTTTAATATTTCCATACTTATTATTGTTTTTGTAATACTCATGAATCAAGATTACTATTTCCCTTTGTTCGGTCTGTTTGCGACCGCCGGGAAGATTTTTCTGCTTTCAGAAGGTGGCGGGGAACAATCGGACAAGGCTGATCCGGAAAAATACGCTCGACAGCGGAGAGGAAGATTTTTACGTGTCATTTGCGGCAGTATGCCGGCATTGGCAGGATTGGAGCCGCCGGTTACCTTTGCGGAAAATTCTGTTCCGTAGGTCGCACGGCAGCGGACTTGGGTTTAATGGGAATCCGTTAGAAAAGGAAAGATTTATGAATAAAAGAGTGAGGCGGCCAGCCGGGACGGACTTTCCGATGGACTGTCTTGGGACTACAGAGGGCAGGATTTATCCCGCCCCCTGTAATGCCAAGTCTGTCCGTGTCCGTCCTTTTGCAAAAAGGGGCTTCACGCACTTTATGTAACGTGTTACACAAAATGCGTGAGGCTGCTTGAAGCAAACTGGCCGCAGGATGTAAGGCTATATGAGGGAGAAAGGAATTTTATAAAAGGCCGTTGGTCGATCGGAACAACAAACCGTACCGAGACTTTGCCCGATACGGTCTTGCATATAACTCAGTCTATGTCATAGCCTATCATGTATTCATCGTTGATAAGCAGATAATAGTAGCCGTTGCCACAATTCCTGTATTCTTTGCTGAATCCAGCCGCCATATCTCCATTTTCGCGTGGCTCACACCATAACGTACCGTCATAGCCACAAAAGTCGAAGCGTCCGGTGGAAAACTTTTCGCCTTGCTTCAGTGCCGTTCTGAAACGAGCCATATCCCAACTGCTGCAATACTTCTCGATGGTGGCAAGTCCGATACACTTGCCGTCGATGCGTGTGCCGGTCGTGATGCGGTTCTCGTAGAGGGATTTATCCAAATCGGCATTAGCGATTTTGCGAAGCCAATCATTCGTATGCGTGGCAAGTCGGGCAAGTTTCTGGTATTTCAAGACCTGTTTCTTTCCTATGTCCGCTGCATCTTCGGGAGAGGATGACGGATAGTATATCTTCTCAATGCTTGCCCAATCCGTGAAGATGTACCCGCTTTTTCGTTTTCTTGGCGCAATAATGCCGATGACGTTTTCATTGCGGTTGATGAATAATCGCCTACGTTGTCCTGCAATCCTTACATATAAAGAGGTGGAATTCTGCTCGTTTCGGAGATAGGCTTCTGCCGGATGAATAGTTGTTGTTTCCATATTTGTATAAATTTTGATTTTTGCTGTTCCTATTTTGGTTTACCTGTTCAAAGTTCCGGGATTGTGCCGTTCTTATATAGAACACCGTCCCGATAATGGGACACGATGCCCGGCTTAAGTCCCATTTCCTCAAAGGCTATATGCCTGATATAGTCCTTGTATTCTTTGCCAATGAAATTCTTTCCACAAAGGTTGTTGAAAATCATAGGGACGGAAAAACCGTCTTCGCTCGATAATATCACTTTGTCGTCTTGTCTAATTTCTTCTACCATACTTGTTTACTTTTAATTGGTTGAACTATCATGCTGATTTTTCTTTTTCCCTGCTTTCGTTTGCCGTGCAGGTTTGTTTTCAGCTTTTTGAGGCAGCCAGAGGATGAAGCTGTGGCATCATAAGCCAAACCCGGATAGAAAACCGACCGTGTAACAGTCTGTTTTCGTCATCCGAATGCAATGCGGCTTGGCGATTATGCGCTTCGTCCTACATTCGCCGACGAAAAGAGTAAAGAATGACCTGCCGGTAAAAGCAAGGATTTTGTAAAAAAGAAGAGTCGTATATGATAGAAAAAACGGCTTGGGATGTGAGAAAATACCCTGAAAAATTTGCGGTGTATCGTATTTTATGTAATTTTGCAGTTGTATTTCAAAATTGCATAAACAGTATGGAGGCAAAATATATCCACAGGGAGCTATCCGCCGTGATAGAAGAGGCTTACCGCTATTTTTCAGTCATTACGGTAACAGGACCGCGCCAGTCCGGAAAGACGACGCTGCTCCGCAACTTGTTCTCATACCTGCCGTATTACTCGTTGGAAAATCTTGATGTCCGGAGTTTCGCCGAAAACGACCCGGTCGCTTTTCTGAACCAGCACACGGAGGGCATGATTCTTGACGAGGTACACAACGCTCCGAACCTGCTGTCGTATATTCAGGGTATGGTGGACAATGATGCCGACCGGCGGTTTATCCTTTCGGGCAGTTCGCAGTTTGCCATGCTGAAAAAGGTTACACAGTCTTTGGCAGGACGTACCGCCGTTTTCGAGTTGCTCCCCCTGTCATACTCCGAAATACGGGAGCAGATCACCGATACGCCTCTTGACAACCTGCTGTTTAACGGGTTTTACCCTGCCATTTATTCGGGCCGTAACATACCCAAATTTCTTTATCCGGCGTACATGAAAACCTATCTGGACAAGGACGTGCGCGACCTGCTACAAATCAAGGACATGATGCAGTTCCACACATTCATCAGGCTTTGCGCCGGACGTATCGGATCGCTGTTCAAAGCCTCTGAACTGGCCAACGAAATCGGTGTCAGTTCACATACCGTTACGGCATGGCTGTCCGTCTTACAGGCATCTTATATTGTTTTCCTGCTACCTCCCTATTTCGAGAACACACGCAAACGGCTGACTAAAACTCCCAAGCTCTATTTTACGGATACAGGGCTTGCCTGTCACCTGCTCGGCATCGAATCGCCGGAACAGCTTGCACGGGACAAGATGCGTGGGGCGTTGTTCGAGAACTTCATCGTAACGGAAGCCTTGAAGCGGCGGTATAACCAAGGCAAGGAAAGCAACCTCTATTTTTACAGGGATTCGAACCAGAACGAGGTCGATTTGCTGTTGAAAAAACATTCGGGGCTATACGGTATTGAAATCAAGTCGGCGATGACCTACCATGCGGACTTCGAGAAGGCGTTGAAACAGATGGACGGCTGGGTCAAAGAAACCATACTGGGTAAGGCGGTGGCCTATGCGGGTACACTCGAAAATACTGCTGGAGAAATCAAACTTCTGAATTACAGTCACCTGGATGAGGTGTTGGCTTAACAGCCCTATAACAGTCCAGCTAATGCCGACACACACTCCTGCTGCATGGATTTGATGTAATCGAAGAGAACCGAGGGATTGATATTCTTGCCATTTAGCTTGCAGGTGACGTGCAAGTGCTCGCCTGTACTTCGTCCGGTCGAGCCGGTAATACCGACGGCATCGCGGGGACGGACTACCGTACCCTTGGCGGCCAGCACCCGTGAAAGGTGGCAATAGCTGACGGTGTAATTTCCGTGCCGCAGTGTCACATACTTGCCGGACGTCTTGTCTTGTCCCACTTTGACGACCACCCCCTCCATCATGGCCAATACCTGCTCGCCCCGTGCGTGCAGGTCGATACCCCCGTGAAACTTCCTCTTCCCGGTAAACGGGTCTTTCCGGTAGCCGTATGGCGATGTAATTCTGATGCGCTGCAATGGATAAGACACACTGAGATAACGGTCAATCCACAACTTCTTACTTTCATCGGCAGGTTTTGTCGAAGTCTCCTGTGCAGGAGCCATGCTTTCGGGTGTCGGCTCCGGCTTTTTCATACCCTCCTGCAAGGCTTCTACCTTGTATCTTTCTGGTGTCTTGGCAATCGTGTTGAACTGCGCCTGAACGGGCATCGTGCAGAATGAAATACCCGATATTGCTATCAGTAGAATTTTTCTCATTCGGCAAAGTTATAACGGGAATTTTCATGTCGGAAACAAACTACCGTCATTTCTTGTATTGGTTTGATATTTTGCGTCTATTAGTACGATTTTGATTAGATAATTGTACTAATGAAGATAAAAACAGCATATTACAACCATTTATATAGCTGTATTTTTGTCCGTCATAATAAGATGTCTCTATCTTTGTATAGTACAATTTTATAATATGAATATAGTATGAAAAAAGTTCAGATTGAATTTGATGAATTACCCTTTTCGACACTGGAACGATTCGGTCTTACAAGGGAAATGATCGAGGACTTGCCGATGCGTGTGTTGGAAGACATCTGCAACGGCCGGCATTCTCCCGTGCTTCCCGTGCGTGTCACTGACGAGCATGGCGGGCAAATCGAGAGCCGCAGCCGCTTTGCCTTTATCCGCATGGACGACGGTCAGGTGGATGTGGTGTTCTATCCGGCACTGAAATCCTCTCCACTGGAGCGGTATGACGAAGCACAGCAGAAACAGTTGCTCGACGGCAAGGCGATTGTCGCCGATGTGGAAATGTCGGACGGACGGAGCAGCAAGGCTTTCGTACAGATTGACGCCGAGACGAAACAGGTGATGTATGTCCCCACGCCCATCATCGCACGCAACCTGAAAGTGCTGGCCGAGGTCATGCGCCTCGGTACGGTGGAGGTAAACGGGATGCAGCACGGCGAGCCGCTGACGGTAGTCGTGGGCGGCGAGCCTGCCACAGTGGGCATCGACCTTCATGCCAAGACCGGCATCCGCATCTGTTCGGGCGACGCGCAGCAATGGCGCAACCAACCCAAGCGAGAGTGGGACAAATACACCTTCGGGTGCTACGGCTGCTGGGTCATGGACGATGACGGTAACCTTGACTACGTTTCGGAGGAAGACTACACCGAAGAGCTGTGGAACGAACAGAAGAAGAGCGGCGAGCGCAATCGTGCGACAGCTCTCCATAAGTAAAACATCAATCCGTACATTATGGCACAGAACGAATATTATCCCGAAGACGTACTTGTCGGGAAGATGCAGAGCGGCGAATACGGCTGGCTCGATTACGTCAATCATTTCTCCGCCGACTGGCAGGAGGAATACGCCCGTTACTGCGAGGAAAAAGGGCTTGCAGTCGGCAACGAATCCGCCGCCGAGTTCGTCCGCTTCAAGGACGAACAGTTGGAGGCAGCAATGGAAAGCGGAGACGCATAACGAAAACAATCAGACTATGGCGATACGAACGAATACCAATCCCCGGCAGATGGACTTGCAGCCCGAAATGCGCGATATGCTGATGCGCAACGGGCTTCAAGCCCATGTTGCACTTGACGATGCAGGGTATCGGCTGATCGTGCAGGGACATGACTCGCCCCTGCTGGTCTATCCGATCACCGAACGTCAGATGTTGGCACTCACGGACTGGGGAACGAACACTGCCAACAAGAAGGCCTACAACGTGCTGACGAGCATCGTGGGCAAGGACTTCTATATGCCCAAGAACTTCGTCCATGCCCGCAATGCCAACGATCGTGTGGCTATGGGGCTGCACGGCTACCGCATCGTCATCGGCGAGTACGGGCGCATGGGGCGTATGGGAATGCCCCCGCCGTTCCTTGGCTGGACACCTCGCAACCAGTTGGGCTTCCACCTTCGCAGGGTCGGCGGCCAACTGTTCTTTCCGGGGCCGTCCATCGTACCCGAACGCCCCGACGGGCGCATGAAGCCCGGCGAACTGCAATCAGGCGGTTACGGCTTCTATTACAAGGGGCATCAACAGGAGCAGCCCGTACAGCAACGGGATGTGCTGCAGGACTTGCAGGCGGCTATCACGCCGATGGTCAGCCGTCCACGCAGCAAGGAACCGGCACGGCCGTACAAGGAGCTTATAGCCTCTCCGGTCTATTTCTCCAACGAGAAATGGGCGGAGTGCCTTGCCTCGCACGGTCTTGTCGTGGATGCGGAAAAGCAGACGCTGACCGTGCAGTCGGAAAGCGTCCAAGCCGATATGGTCTATGACCTGACGGAAGAGGAAGTGAGGACACTGGTTGCCGCACCCATCGAGGAGCAGCCCGTAGAGAAACGTCTGGAACTGCTGAACGGCATTATCGGGGCTGACTTTTCCGACAAAGTGACGATGGAGGCTCTCAACAGCGATCAACGCATCGCTATCGGTCTGCATCCCGAAGTACAGCAGGATTTGAAACAACGCCAACGGCAGGAGCAAGAGGCTTTTATGCCAGTGAAAACCTCGCTGCAACAGCAAGAGGAATCCGTACAGGGAAATATCGGTGCGGTAGTGGACGGGCGTGACCTCCAGTTTTTGAATGAAAACAAGGGATGGTATCGGGAAGAGAAACACGGGCGGGAAGTCGAAGTGAGCCAGATAGCCGTTCAACCGGCACAGACCGAGGGGAAATACAGGATGACCGCCGTTATCGACGGTCAGGCTATCAGCCATGAGATAACCCAACGGGACTACGACAAGTTCCTTGCTGTGGATGACTATCACCGGATGAAGCTCTTTTCCAAGATTTTCAGCGAAGTGGACATGAAAACACGCCCGGAAGCACAGCGGGGTCTCGGCACGAAAATCTTTGCCGCCCTCACCGCAGGTACGGTAGTCGCGGCGGGTGTCGCACACGGCATCCACCATCACTGCCATGCCCCGGAGTTCTACGGCGAGTGTTTCGGCGGTCCGCCACGCCCGTACTTCAAGCCGGGTGTCGATACGCCGAGGGATGTGGCCATCCGTTGTTTCGAGGCAGAGATGAACCGTGAAATCAATGATATGAGAATGGGGAGGTAAACCATGAGAGAGGGCGAACTGACTTATGACGATTTTCTGCGCAGGCTGAACATTCAGGACGTGCTTATCGACGCGGGCTATCACCTGAACCGGCGTGACGGCCTGCGCTATCCCTCGTATGTCCGGTTGGACAGCGAGGGGCGGCGCATCCGCAACGACAAATTCATTGTCACGCAGCAAGGGAAATGTTGTTTCAAACCGCAACAGCAGAAGTCGTATAACATCATTTCCTTTATCAAGGAGCATCCGCATTTTTTCGCGGAATACCATGCCGGTGTGTCTCCCGACCGACTGGTAAACCTTGTCTGCAACCGGTTGCTGAACCATCCCGTCGCTGACCGGGATACCCGGATTATCCAGCCTAAACGGGATGTGAAGCCGTTTGACATGGCGGATTACGACATTCACCAGTTCAATCCGCAGGATCGGGCGACACAAAAGAAGTTCTATCCGTTCTTCAAGCATCGGGGCATCGACCTTTACACGCAATACGCCTTCCACCGGAACTTTTGTCTGGCGACGAAACACCGTGAGGACGGCATGAAATACACCAACCTCGCCTTTCCGCTGACCGTTCCGAAAGATACGGGACAGGTTGTCGGTCTGGAAGAGCGAGGGCGCCCTCGCATGGATGGCAGCGGCAGTTATAAAGGGAAGGCGGAAGGGAGCAATTCGAGCCAAGGGCTATGGATTGCCAGCCCAGCCAAAACTACGCTTACCGAAGCCAAGCATATCTACTGGTTCGAGAGTGCATACGACGCGATGGCCTATTACCAGCTTCATCAGGCCAACGACAAGGATTTGCGGAAAGCGGTCTTCATATCTACCGGCGGTAACCCGACGGTGGAACAGATGCGGGGTGTCCTCACGCTCTCGCTTCCTGCCAAGCAACACATCTGTTTCGATACCGACCTTGCGGGAATCGAGTTTGCCAAGAACCTGCAACAGGAGATGTACCGGGCTGTCCGTTCCACCATCGAGGAGACACCGGAGCGGAAGCCTTATCTGGATTCCGTCGCTGACGGCAAGAACCTCGATGAAGGAGACATAGACCTGCTGCCCGACGCTTTGCGGTCGAGCTACGGGAAATATGAATCCGCATGGGAAGAAGCCATGTCGATGCGTTCGAGCGGCCTGTGCCATCCGGACGACATACGGGAACAGACGGATATCATGAACGGAAATTACAAGGAGTTCCGTGAAGGATTGCGGGAGTTCCTCGGTCTGGACAAGGCGAATGACGCCTCTTTTGTCCGTGAACAGCCTACCTATCCCAACAAGGACTGGAACGAACAGCTTTTGGCCGGGCAGAAACAGGAAGAGACGGTCGATGAGACACAGGCGAGAGAACAGTCACCGGAAGAGGAACAACAAACACACTTTCGCCGATGATGACCGATGCACCCACAGGACATTTCCAAAGCATCGTGCTGCAACCGCACGCCGGACAGTTCGTCATCGACGAGCTGCCCGCAATCGTATTGTGCTGTGCAGCATGGGTGTACGGTGGCATGGAGGGACTGCCTCTGACAGCTCTTGCCGTATCGGTTGCCGCATTGCTTTCTTTGGCATTGCTGTACCGTTTCATCTATCTGCGCCGGACACGCTACCACATCGGTAGCGAGCAGCTTATCAGCAGGCATGGGGTGCTGTCCCGGAAGACGGACTACATGGAACAATATCGTATCGTGGACTTTGTGGAACACCAAAGCCTCATGCAGCAGCTTTGCGGCCTAAAGACGGTACGCATCTTCTCGATGGACAGGAATACACCCCGGCTTGATTTGGTAGGCATCAGACACAACTTCGATGTGGTAACGCTTATCCGGGAACGGGTCGAGTATAACAAACGAAAAAAGGGAATATATGAAATCACGAATCATTAGTCTGGTCATTTTTGCCCTCTGCCTGATGCCACACTGGGCAAAAGCCCAAATCACGGCGTCCAATCCGTTGGAATGGATGGCGTTGGCCGAGGGCAACGAGGTTATCAATGACCAAATAGAGAAACAGATAAATGGTCAGACGAAGACAGCTATGCTGCAGAACAGCATCGCCGCCGAGTTTAACCGCATCCACAAATGGGAGAAGCAGTACAACAGTTATCTCAAGACGGTAAGCGGCTACGCTTCATCGCTGAAAGCCTGCACCCATCTCTACAACGACGGCGTGAGAATCTTTCTCACGTTAGGGAAATTGGGCAACGCCATCCGAAACAACCCGCAGGGCATCATCGCCTCCATGAGCATGAACAATCTGTATATCGAGACGGCAACGGAACTGGTATCGGTCTTCACGCTCCTGAATGACGCAGTGGCCAAGGGCGGCAAAGAGAATATGCTCACGGGTGCGGAACGCAGCAAGACCTTGTGGGCGTTGAACGACAAACTTTCGGTTTTCAGCCGGAAGCTGCACCTGCTCTACCTGAGCATACGGTACTATACCCTCAATGACGTGTGGAACAACGTGACGGCCGGGATGCTCGACCGCAACAACGGAGAGGCGGCACGGATGGCCATGTCCCGTTGGCGCAGGGCTGCCGTCCTTGCACGATAAAATCAGGTGAATGATGAAACGGACGATTTGGATAGGCATCTTATTGCTGTGCATCGGTATCGGCAAGGTTCGGGCACAGAACGACCCCGTGCTTGCCGGGATGATCCTGCTCTATACCGACAAGGCGGAAAAGGAGCTGAAGAACCAGGAGAAGGTCATGCTGATACAGACCACCGGACACCTGTGGACGAAAGAGGAAGTGAAAGCCACGACCGACCTGCAACGGGAGTTCAACAACTATTTGGACTCTTTCCGGTCGATAATCTGCTACGCAGCGCAGATATACGGTTTTTACCACGAAATATCAAGGCTGACGGACAATATGGGAGACTTTACCAGACAGGTAAGCCGCAATAGTCCCAACGCGCTGGCCGTTGCTCTCTCCACGCAACGGAACCGCATTTACCGGGAACTGATTATGAACAGCGTGGAGATTGTGAATGACATCCGCATGGCGTGCCTGTCAGACAACAAAATGACGGAGAAGGAGCGCATGGAAATCGTATTTGGCATCCGTCCGAAGCTCAAGATGATGAACAAGAAACTGCAACGGCTGACCAAGGCGGTGAAATACACGACGATGGGCGACATCTGGCGTGAAATCGACGAGGGGGCACGCCCGGCAGCCGACAAACGGGATATCGTGGAAGCCGCCAAAAGACGCTGGCGGCAGATAGGAAGAAATGTAAGACCTTAAAAACAGACAACGTATGGGCGTTTGGAGTACACTATTGAAATATGGCGGCAAGGCCATGAAAGGTGTCGGTACGGCTACAGCGACTACCGGCAAAAGTATGGGTAAGGCAGTGCTGCACCCTTCGCAGACCTTGCGTGGCGCGGGTCAGGCCGTCAAGACGGCGACCATCGGCGGTGCGGTCGGTTATGTGGGCTGGGAGAAGCTGACCACCGACAAAAGCGTGGTGCGTATCGTGAGCGATGCGGTCATCGGCGAACCGGCAACGAATACCCTCGCGGAGACGGCGGACGGAGTGCGTGAACTGACGGGCAAGGCCGGGGAAGCCGTCAGTTCGGTCAGCGGTGCGGTAACCGGCATCGACAACAAGCTGAACGGTGTGTCGAACTTTTTGCGCCAAGCCTCCGGTGGCGGAGGCCTTGATATGTTCGGCAACTTTTTCCGTAACCTCGGCAGCGGCAACGTGTCGGGGCTGAGTATTGCCGGGCTGGTTGCGGCGGCGTTCCTCATATTCGGACGCTTCGGCTGGCTGGGCAAGATTGCCGGCGCATTCCTCGGCATGATGCTCATCGGCAACAATGCGGGTATCTTCCGAACGCCGGAGACAGAAAACGTGCAGCGCACCCGGACGCCCGAACTTCCGGCAGAGGAACAGACGCATGGCGGAGGGATGAGAAGATAGGGATATGAATCAATAGGTAAACAGCATGAAATATACAGAAGAAATGATCCTGCAATCCGATAGCGGTTATTGTATGCCTTTCGAGGAACAGCAGGGCAAAGACGTGGAGCTGTCGCTCGGCTACGGCGAACAGACCGACCCGGCGACGGGCGAGAAATTCTTTCATCACGGCATTGACTTCAACGTGCGGTGCTATATGCTTTCTGCCCTCGCCAGCGGCATTGTGTCGGGCGTGGGCAACGATTCCGGACACGGCATCTGCCAGACCATCCGCTACGGGGAGTATGAGGTGACATACGGAAATCTGTCCAATGTCTTCGCTCAATTCGGACAGCGTGTAAAGGCCGGACAGACGGTAGCTTTGAGCGGTGACAAACTGCACATGACCGTCCGCTTCAAGGGCGAGGAACTGAACCCGCTGGAGTTCCTGACGATGCTGTACGGGAACATACAGGCAATGCGTCAGGCCGGCGGACACGAGACAGACTATTTATCCGGCTTGGAGATGGAACTGAAAACCGATTATGAACGGGACAAAAGGGAGATAGAGGAACTGATGCTGCACTTCCTGCCGCACTATATGGAGGATTTGCGGCATGGAGCATACACCTTGCCCCGGAATACGGAGCAGTCGCTACGCCACATCTTCACGGTGGGCGCGATGAAGGAGTATTTCTACGAGAATATGCCGAGCATGGCCAATCCGCTCGGACTGGGACACAAGGCCATGCCGCTGGCCTGCAAGGTGCAGAACCTCCTTATTGCGGATTTCCTGCATTACCTCGCCCTGCGGCATGATGTGTACCTCTCCACTGCGAGCAGCGACATAAAAAAAAACTCCATGACGAAGCCCTGACCTATGGCGGCATCATAGACCCGTTGGCGGAACTGGACATCGACATACAGAGCTTCGACATACCGAGGCTTGTCACGGTCTATCCCGACCGGGCGGGTGTGCGCTGGTGGACCAAGGCATGGTTCAACAATCGGGAAGAGGGCGAGACATCCGTCGAAATCGAACGGGAGCAGGCGATACGGTTCATGCAGGACAACATCGAAAAGGACGCATGGCTGGAAGAGTTCTTTCCCCGGCAGATGGAGGTTTACCACAACGCCATCGAGCAGACGAAAGAACAGCTATTGAAACAGATAAATATATAATACACAACATGGATGGAATCAGACATAGCCGGCAATTCGCGGAAATAGAACGTCTTGTGAGCGATTATTTCCATTGCCATCTCGCTCCCGTCATGTCGAAAACGCAGGCTTTCCTCACGAAGAAGCAGGGCGAGGAAATGAGGGAGTATTCCACCTCATTGGGCGGCATACTCAGCGCAATGGCGTCTGCGGCACAGCCGATGGGCGACCCGTACCAGGTACTCAAGGTTACGGGCGAATGGAACTCGAAGACGACGGAGGACTACATCGGAATGTGCAAGGCGGAGATTACCGGCTCCAAGGAGATACAGCAAGACCTCGCATACATGGCCGGGCAATGGCGCGATACCGTCGTGCGGGAAATCGGGCGTGAACGGTACAACGAACTGTCGGAACAATTGGGCGGTGACCTTGCCTACGCCTATATGGACTACCGGGTAGAGGAACTGATGATCGACCGGCTGGTCAAGGAGCGAATGCCGAAATCGTCAGCCGACTACATCATCCGCAAAGCCGCAGAATCAAGCTTGCTCGGACTTTCGCAGACCTTGAACCGCTCGCCGCTTGCTGAGGAAATCGAGGCACGGGGCGAAGCGGCCTACCGTCCGAAAGGATGGGAAAAAGGTGCGGGTCGGGTATTGGGCGCAACGGCGGATGCCGTCATGATGGGTGGCGCAGGTTCGTGGGCGACATTGGCAAAGTTTGTCGGGGCGGACGTGGCTATCTCGGCAGTCGCCTCACGCTTCGAGCCTGAAAAGTCGCCCAAGCTCTCTGTGGAGCAATGTATCAGCAAAGGTGTGTTCGGTAGCGAACGGAACGTGTTTACGGACTTCCGTAAGGAGGCTGCAACAGTACAGACGGGTGATAGTGCGCTTATTGTGGCGGCCAACGAGCAGTTGAAGAAAAAAATACCTGTGATGAACTTTAATTTTTTGGAGTGGATGCAGACACCAAAGTTTACCCCTTTCCAAATGTCCGAAAAGCCCGGACACCCTGAAAAGAAAAATGAACGTGCCGAACGGTACAAGGATGTGCCGCTCATCGTCGCTCCCGGACAGGAAGAAGCCTATTTGAAGCATTTGGAGAAATATAAGAATGCAACGGCTGTAAAATCCACAAAGGAATCAACACAGCCGGAAATGGAACAGAGGGAAAAAGTGGAGAAAGAGGAACGGCAGGTGGTTATTCCACATGAGGAAGAAAAGCAAGAGAGAGAGGCTGTGCAGACCAACACGAACGGATGGAGCGGATTGCTCGGTACATTGGGATTAGAGGGATTGGGCGATATCACGGGCAACCTCGGATATGTCATGGCCATGCTGCCCGACATCCTGCTGGGAGCTTTTACCGGCAAGACGCAATCGTTGCGCTTTGGGGACAACCTGTTGCCGATAGCGAGTATTGTGGCCGGTCTGTTCGTGCGTAACCCGCTGCTGAAGATGCTCCTTGTCGGTCTGGGCGGCGCGAACTTGCTGAACAAGGCTGGACACGAGGCGTTGGGGCGTCCCATGCCGTCCGCCGACGTGCATACGGAAAACCAGTACCGCCGTTATCCCGACGAACCGCTCAATTCCCGTATCGTAAACCCTGTACTGCAAGGCAGCACGCTCATCGCCACGATAGACCGTGTGCCTTGTACCATCCAGCTCACGCCGACCGTCGCGGAGGCTTACCGTGCAGGGGCATTGCCGCTGAACACGCTGGCGAACGCCGTGCTTGCCAAGAGCGACCAGTTGCGCCATATTGCCTCGCAGAATTACGACGACGGACAGCGGGAGACGATTGTGCGCACACGGGGCATCCAATAAATCCATGAACAATAAAAGCATGATGATATGAAAGAAAAGTCGCAAATCGAAAAAAAAGCCGAAGAAAAGCAGACGGAACTGCTGTCTGCCGCACTGGGCGGGGCATCGAACGCCGGCGGCCATTGGCTCAACGTATCGGGCAAGGGATTTCCCCGGCTCTATCCGCAAGGGGTCTCGGCCAGCCCGTTCAATGCCCTCTTTATGGCCTTGCATTCGGACAATAACGGATGCAAGACCAACCTGTTCACGCTTTACAGTGAAACCAAGGCACGGGGGGCTGCGGTACGGGAGCATGAGCAGGGCGTACCGTTCCTGTTCTATAACTGGAACAAGTATGTCAACCGGAACAATCCGAATGAAACCATCGACCGTACCGCCTATCTCCAATTGGACGAAGAGCAGAAGGCACAGTTCAAGGGTGTCCACAACCGAGAAATCCGCACGCTTTTCAATATCGACCAGACGACGTTGCCCTACGTGGACAAGCCGGCTTACGAGGATGCGGTAAAGCAGGACGGCAGTGTTCAGGAAAGAGGATATGCCGAGGCGGACAACCGCAGGTTGCGCACTCGGTTCAACGACTTTCTATTGAAGATGCGGGACAACCTCGTTCCCGTGCGCTCGGACGGTAGCGGAGTTCCTCATTACGAGACGGACAAAGATGCGGTCTATATGCCGCGCCAAAAGGATTTTGAGCATTACCACGATTATGTGCAGGAAGCCTTGCGGCAGATCGTGAGTGCCACAGGACATCAACAACGACTTGCCCGTGAAGGCATGGTCATGAAGAATGGTGTGGCTCCGTCAGAGGATGCGGTAAAATATGAAAGGTTGGTTGTGGAACTGGCTTCGGGTATCAAGATGTTGGAACTGGGACTGCCCGCGCGTTTGTCCGATGCAAGCCTGAAGACGGTGGATTACTGGTGTCGGGAGTTCAAGGAAAACCCGTGTATAATGGACGCTCTCGAAAGCGACGTGAACAATGCGCTTGATGTTATCCGAAAAGCGGAACGGGGCGAGAAAATTGAGTACGCCACCCTGCGAAACAGACGGCAGACCACGACCATGCAGGAACAGATGCCCAAGCATTACTTTGTGGCGAATGAAATCCGCCAGCACCCGGACAAGGCGGCGAAAAGCATCGTCCTCGTCATCGACCGGGAGGCGAAATCGGCGGATGTCATTTTGCCGGCAGGAGCTTCGACCGAGGCGAACAACGAGATTCCCGGCATGAACAAGGGGCGTATCGAACGGGCATTGCAGAAAGAGGGTATCGAGCAGGTGCGTTTCTATAATACTGACGGTGCATTGGGTTACAGACCCGATGACAGCTATTTCAATGAAAAAATGGTGACACTGGCCCGGTTAAGGAACTACACGTTGGAAAAGCTCTCCACGCTGGACGTGTCGGAAGCTGTCAGACGGGCGAATGAGGTCGGGTTCGATGCCGTGCAGATGATTCAGGATGACAAGAACCGTTGGGCACTCTATATCAAGCCGGAAAACAAGGAGGGGTACAGCGTCTATCCCGACAAGGAGGATGTGAACCGTTTTTTCTCCACGCTCAAGCAGGCGATGGACAACATCGACAAGGTACGGATGGAGCTGGCGCACAAGTATTATGCACTGGCGGAGGTCAAACCCGACCTGAAAGTGGATTTGTTCGGCAGCGATACGCCGGAGATTGACCTGAACCGTATTCAGCGTGTTGCCATCTTCAAGACCAGGCAGGATGGAATCCAGTGTGTGGCAACCATCGACGGACAAAAGCTGCAGCCCCGCAGCGTCACTCCACAGCAGTGGCAACGGATGTGGGTGGCGGAAGACCGTGACGGCTACAAGCGGCATTTGGCGGCTACGCTGTTTGCCGATGTGCTGCAAAAGGGACAATCCGTCGGGGAACAGAAAGCGGAAGAGCAGGTACGGCAACAGAATGAGGTGGTGGCGGAAAATCGGTCGGAAGAGACGAATGATGAAAATATGTCTCCGAAACGGCAGTTTTGGGACAACCTCAAGGAAAAGCATCCCGACGCCCTGTATCTGATTCGTGCAGGAGAAGTCTATCGGCTTTATAATGAGGATGCGGCAAAGGGAGCTGATATATTGGGGATTACGATGAAGAAATATCCGGAACGTGGATTTTCGGCTTTCGCAGAGTTCCCAAGGACGCAACTGGACAGCTATCTGCCCAAACTTGTCCGTGCTGGTGAGCGTGTCGCCATCAGTGAGATAGAGCTACAGGATAAACGGCAGGACGAGCAGGAAACACATAGGGGTATTCATAGATAAGGAGTGACGATTATGACCAAGAATCAGGAATATGCACTGCAATACGCAGATTATGCGATGGCACAGATGCGAAGGTATGGCATCCCGGCTTCCGTCACATTGGCGCAAGGCATACTGGAAAGCAGCAACGGACAGAGCCGTCTGGCAAGGAACGAGAACAACCATTTCGGCATCAAGGCAACTTCCTCGTGGATTGCCGAAGGCGGCAAATACGGAATCTACACCGATGATAAGCCGAATGAAAAGTTCTGCAGCTATGACAGCGTGGGTGATTCATACGAGCATCATTCCCGCTTTTTGAAGGAGAACAGCCGCTATGCCGGTTGCTTCAAACTCTCCCCGGACGATTACAAGGGCTGGGCACAAAGCATTGAGAAAGCCGGTTACGCCACAGGCGGCAAGTATGCCGAGAACCTGCAGAAAATCATTGAGCAGAACGGCTTGCAGAAGTATGACAGACAGGTGATGCAGGAGATGACGGCACAAGGCCGGCAGTTCGGGGTGGAACACAATCCGCTCCAGACTTCCGAGAGTGCGGAACATGGAACGGGGTATTCGTTCCCGGTGGAACGGGAGGAATTTCTGTTCATTACCTCTCCGTTCGGAACACGGCAAGACCCGTTGGACAGCACAAAGCAACAGATGCACAAGGGCGTGGATATCCGTTGCAAAGCCGACGCGGTACTGGCTACGGAGAGCGGCGGCAAGGTCGTGGCGGTAAACCAGAACAAGAATACACCCGGCGGCAAGTCGCTGACGGTGGAATATGCTCGGACGGACGGCAGCAAGGTACAATGTACCTATATGCACCTCAAGGAGATTTCCGTCAAGGTCGGCGATACGGTACAGGCAGGCGGACGGCTTGGCACATCGGGCAATACGGGGACACGGACGACCGGGGAACATCTGCATTTCGGTGTGAAGAATATCTATGCCGACGGGACGAAACGGGATATAGACCCTGCGGCGTATCTGGCTGAAATCGCACAGAAAGGACATATCAAATTGCAAATGCTGCACAACGGAAATGACCTGCTCGTCAAATACAAGGCGGCGGAAGATACCGTGCCTGAAAAGAACCTTTCGCCAGACGGATGGATGAAAAAACTCCTTTCGTCGGAGGATAGCGGTGTGGGAATATCGGGATGCAACGACCCGATTGTGGAGATGGCGATGACCGCTTTCGCCTCCCTGATGCTTTTAGCCACACAGATTGATAACCGGGAGGAAGAGGAACAGAAGACGGCGATATCCGCCGCGATGGATCTTCGTACCATCGACCTGAAGCCGTTGTTGCCGAATATGAAGAACTGCGACCTGACTATCGGCGAGAACGGCAAGGCCATTCTGAAAGCGGACAACGGGGAACTGCATGTCTCGCGGGAGCTGACCGCTTCCGAGCTGAACCGGTTGTCTGCCACGTTGAACAACGGTACACTCACGGAAGAGGCCAAACAGATGCGTGTAACCGGTATGCTGAATACGGTTATCCTGTCGGAAGCGGCCTCACAGAATTTTGAGCAGGGGATGACCCGGCAACAGGGACAAACGGAAAACCTGCGAAGATAAAGGCATGGCGATATGATAAAATGCGTGATGATACAGCTATGCAAGTGTCTGGCGGGAGTTTCCCTCCTTGCGTTGCACCTCCGGTTCTGCTACCTGCTGTTGGGATGGATCGGGACGCTCGTTGTCGTGGGCGTGCAATTAGCCATCGCCGGATGGATGGTCTGGGCGATGATACGCGCACCCGACTGACCGCACTCTACAACAGTTCAACATCAATCAACCCATGTATCACTTGTCCGGATGATCCATGTATCATTAAAGACAAAAAACAGATGATTAAATGTAATGTTACGGTATGCGGCGTTATCGGCCGCGATGCGTCGGTTCGCAAGAATAAAGAAGAGAAAGAATTTCTGGTGTTTCCGCTCCGGGTACAGATTCCGGCGACGGGTGGCGGGCACACTATCGAGGTGGATGTCCGCAAGGAGGGCTGTCAGGAGGAAGCCGCCGGTTATCGGAACGGCTCCCGTGTAGAAGTGAGGGGTACGATGTATCTCAAACGCCGGGGCGACAAGCTATATTTCAACCTGTTCGCCGATGAAATCTGCAATGCCGCTACGGATGATGCGGATTGCGTCAAGGGCGAGCTGGTGTTTCGTGGTAAGGTCGGCCAGAACATCGAGGAAAAAAGGGATAAGAAAGACCAGCCTTATACGGTGTTCTCGGCGTTTAGCGCAGAGAAGGTCGATGACGGCTTCGAGTACCAGTGGGTGCGCTTCTTCTGTTTCGGTAAGGAGCGCGAAGCGTGGTTGCAGCCGGGTGTAAAGGTGGATGCCAAAGGTGAAATGAACCTGTCGGCACACAACGGGAAAATCAACCTTTCCTGCAAGATGGAGGAACTGACGCAATATGTGGCGGATTCGTCTAACTATAATCAATAAGGGTTATGGCCGGTTACAGAAAGAAGAATGCCGACGGACCGAACAGCGAGGACAAGGCTCTTGACCTGTTCGCCGAAATGATGATCGAGAAAATCGAGGGCATTCAAAAGGACTGGAAAAAGCCTTGGTTTACGGAGGGTACGCTACAGTGGCCCCGCAACCTTCACGGGCGCGAGTACAACGGGATGAATGCTTTTATGCTGCTTTTGCACTGCGAGAAAGAAGGGTACAAGATTCCCCGTTTCTGCACGTTCGATTGTGTTCAGAAGCTCAATAAGCCCGGAAAGGATGGAGAGGAACTGCCGCGTGTCTCCGTGCTTCGTGGTGAAAAATCCTTTCCGGTCATGCTCACCACGTTCACTTGTATCCATAAGGAGACTAAGGAGAAAATCAAGTATGACGATTACAAGAAACTCTCCGATGACGAAAAGGAACAATACAATGTCTATCCGAAGATGCAGGTGTTCCGGGTCTTCAATGTCGCGCAAACTAACTTGCAGGAAGCGAGACCGGAGCTGTGGCAAAAACTGGAGCGAGAAAATTCGCGTCCGGCAATCGAGGAGGGCGAGCATTTCAGTTTTGCCCCAGTCGATACGATGATAAGGGATAACCTGTGGATTTGTCCGATTACGCCGAAATATCAGAATGACGCCTACTATTCCATCACGAAGAACGAAATCATCGTACCCGAAAAGGAGCAGTTCAAATCGGGAGAATCGTTCTACGGGACACTGTTCCACGAGATGACGCACTCCACCGGAGCGGAAAACGTACTTGACAGGTTCAAGCCGACTACTTTCGGTTCTCCTGAATATGCCCGTGAGGAACTGGTGGCAGAGTTAGGCAGCGCACTGGTCGCACAGCGTTACGGCATGACCAAGCATATCAAGGAGGACAGTTGCGCGTATCTTAAAGGTTGGCTTGATGAGCTGAAGGAATCGCCACAGTTCATCAAGACAACGCTTCTGGACGTGAAAAGGGCAACCTCGATGATTACCCAGAAGGTGGATAAGATAGCGCAAGAACTGGAACAAAATGTCGGCGAGAAGCAGGAAAACGGAGCGGCAGCAAAGGAGAATACATTTTATTCTTCTGTTGCGTATCTCCAATTTTCGGATGACACGAGGCAGCTTGACGAACTTCGGGAGAAAGGCGATTACGAGGGATTGCTGACGCTTGCCAAGGAGTATTACGACGGCAATGGCATCAACGAACAGCATACTTATTTATCGGCCACGAACAACAAGGGTGACAGCCTTATTGCCGAGGATGAGAATTTCGCTGTCGTGTACAACGGGAGTGTCGGGGGAACCTACGAGGTGATGTTGAAATTCACGGAGCAGGAAATCCGAGACCATATCCGGCGTTACGGTGTCGATATCGCCGGAGATACAATAAAAGGGGTTGCCAGGGAGATGGCGGCGGAACAGTTCTCCGCTTTGGCGTATCAAAAGATTCCGGCCTTCGAGATGCCGAACGGTGAAGTGCTATATGTCGAATATAACAAGGAATCCGATACGCTTGATGTCGGGCAACCCACCAATGCCGGGCTGGTCGCGCAGCATCGTTTCCCTTACGACCACAATGTCGGGCTGGATGCCAATCTGCAAGCCGTGAACGAGAAGCTGAACGAGCTGGAAGAGTATCGGGCAGAACTACAAGAGGCAGAATACGGCAGCGGTATGCGCCGGTAAGGATGGAAAGAAAAAGATGCGGAACTGGTTGGCTCCGCATCTTTTTTGCAGTTTATTTCCCCAACAAACCGTCTATCATAGACTGTAAATTTGCTATGTCGCAATACTGGTTACATCCCCCTCGGTAGTCCTTTCCATTTTGAGCTGTCCGTATCAGAAACGAATCGAGTTCAATTCTTACGCCGCTGCCCATTCGTGACAGACCGGAAGAGTGGCTGATGTAAACGAACTTGCCGTTGCGCTCAATGAAGCAGGAGGTGTCATAATGCCCTTTTGAATTGGAAGCCACCTTTGCACCAACGGCTGCGGCATATTTGGAAATCTCACGCACCAATGCTGTCTGGAAACTGCGGTACTCTTTTGAAACATAGTCTCCTGCATCTGCAAGTATAGCGTCCTGCCATTTGGTATAAAAATTCTGTGCCATATTGATATTTATTATTATTCGTTCCGCAAATAACTTTTCCATTTCTCGCCGTCAATGGTCAGTTTGCCCATTTCCCAATCGTATTCCACTTCCGGTATATTGGTATAAGGGAAATGAACGGTGTAGCCTATCTGTCCGTAAGAGCAATGCAGAGGGGTAACGCAAATCTCCCAACCGAAGTAAGATTGCGGCGTGCAGTATTTTCGCCAGTTGAAACGACCTGCGGCAATATTGCCGCAAAGTCGTTTGAGTATGTCGTTTGTTGTCATTCTGTACCTCCTTTGCTGAGTATGGTGAGTTGTTCGGGACGGTCTGGAAACCAATAAGCATCACTGTCGATATATACGCATCTATAGCCATTCCAAGGTTTTCTGAAAGCTAATACTTCTTTGGGACCAAATACCACCCCGTAGTCGTTTGTAAACGCCACCATATCGCCTACAGCCAAATCACTGTCTGTTTCCATGACTTCGGACAACCGGCTGAAAAACTCCATGCCCTCGGCTTCACGCTCTTTCTTCCAGCGCATAAACTCCTCTTTGTGGCTTCTTGATGAGCCAATAGGTAATAACTCCGATGCCAAAACCTCTGTCTCGGAAGAGCTTGTTGAGATTAAGATGATGCTGTCACTATCCACTTTTTCGGGAGTTGAGATAATTCGACATTCTATATCATTATCGGCAGTGTGCCAAAAAAGGAGGTTGCCTTGCTTGATGAAATCGTACTTGCTCATTGTCTTTTGATTTATTGTTTTTTTTATTTCCCTTTTCTTGAAGCCTTTTGACTTCGCCCAAAGGGGTTGTTTTCATGTGCGTCACAAACGGGGGGATGCAAGAACGATGAGCAAGGAACCTGCAATGAAATTTTATGAAATACCGTCATCTCCGATTACGGAAAGTTGTCGTCAAATTTTATTTCAGGTAGCGATAGCGGTACTTGGGCAATGTTCGTCCACCGTACCTTTGCACACGAAAACAGACCTGCGGCGTATGTCGGGGCTGTGAAGGGATTATACCCTTAAAACAGGAATATACCGGCTGTGAAACCGGTGGCGGAAGCTCTGCAGAGCATATTTATAAAAGTAACCGGGGAGCCTGTGCAAAAAAGAGAGCAACCACCCACTTTTGAGGCGGGTGGTTGCCAATGTTTCGGACAAACATCAGAAGTGGTAATCAACAACTCCTCCGATGTAGAGTATCGTTCCCGGTTCAAGCCTACAAACAAACTCCATAAACGTAAAGGACTGTTCGGCAAAAGACTGCAGCCATCGCCATCCAAATAGAAATGATAGGCGACATCCAACGGATTTTCCACTGCCTGTTTGAGATAATAGGTCGAACCCCATTCCAACATATTATCTGCCGTAAGAGCATTCGCTCTTTTTTTGATATTGGCGACATACTCCTCTTTCCATTGCTCTATTCCACCATTATAGCGCATGGTGTCATCGGATATAAGCTCGAACATTCCTTTGGGCAAGGCATGATTGACCAAATTGGCAATATCCTCTTTACGGTCTTCCTCGTCTATTTCTGAACAATAGTCATAGAAGCTCCCGTCTCCTTGCTGGAGTGTGTCCTCATTCAGATAGTTTTCTTTGTCTATCGGCTCCGTTGAAATTTGAAAAATCCTGCTGTGCATAATTGTAAATTTTAGATTGTCAAATATTTTCTTTTTTTCCTTTTCTTGAAATTCTTTTGGCTTCTCGTCGGGGAATGATTTTTATGCAGGACTGACAGCGGGAAAAGGACGGATAAGGCAAGTAAACAGTGTACGGGATGAAACGGAATACCCAACCGCCCAATGTAAGAGCACAGTCAGGCTCGTCCGACTATGCCCTGCAACGAGGTGGGGAGTGAAAGTCAATCTTCGATTTGTGGAAGGCTGCCGTGAAGAATATCCGGGAACCGTTAGTGAAAGCGATACTTGACGACCAGACGCACGCTGTACCTTTGCATATAAAATCTCTCCGAAGAGAATTGCCGACGTGAGATGAAAAGAGACCATAATTGAGAAACGCTATTATTCATAAGGGGAAAAGACTATTCGTGGTTGTTATAAATGCTTGATTAACATGAAAATACAATTCGCGCCATAAAATAATCCTTTCTTGAAATAAAAATCACAGAAAAAGAAACAAGATTAAAAAATAACCATTAACTTTGCACCAGTCAAGTTTCCAATCGAAGCGTCGAACGGAATTAAAAGGGAATCCCGGTGAAAATCCGGAGCTGTACTCGCAGCTGTAAGTCCTATTAAAGTTTATCGCACTCTTTGCCACTGGTGAAAGCTGGGAAGGCGCGATAAGCGGGATGAGCCAGAAGACCTGCTTGATGAGATAGATTTAGTGACCACGGGATAATTGGCATTAGATTAAAATGAACAGAGGCTCGTCCACAGGCACCTATATTCTTTTTGATAACCGATTTCTCATTCGTTGCAAATCTGTCGCAATAAAAACGAATGTGTGTTTAAACTTTTTGTTTAACTTTTAATAATTAAGTTATGAAAAAGAATTTTAGATTCTTGGCAATGGCTGTTGTAGCAATGGCCGCCGCAGTGTTCACGGGATGTTCATCCGACGATGACTTCCTTGCTCCGTATGAGGAGAGTGCGATTCAAACCCGCGCGATAAGTTCTACCAATGCGCTTATCGATTTTGATAACGTACCTTCCAGCGTAATGGCTTCTGACCAGTATGGAAACAATCTCTATTCTGCCACGGCCAACGGCAAGCAGGTAACGACCGGCTACATCACTCAAATCGGGCAAACCGGTACGTACATTCAGTTCCCGATTAACTATTTGGAACAAGAATGGGTAAGCGGACAGCCTTGGGAATATGAATTTTGGAATGGTGGTTTTGCCATCTCTAATTTCCATAATCTGACACAGGGGGATTATCAAAACCAATGTAGCGTGTACTGGCCCAACGGCGGTCATAGCGGTAAAAATTTTGCTGTAGCTTTCGGTTATAGCGATTCATACAATGATTCACAAGCAACCTATGACAAATGTGCGAAGATTTACCTGACCGATGCAACCGGCTACAGAGTCGTTACCACAAACACTCCTGTCAAGGGTACACCGAAATATGGTAAATTCAACAGCGTATGGGTTTGTAATACGACTTATACCTACTTAGTCATGAAGGATGGCAACTCGTTTACACAAGGCTCTTTGTCGGCACAAAAAGGATGGTTTAAGGTGGTATTTGTTGCGTTGGATGCGACGGGTAAACCTACAGGTAAGGAAGTAGAATACTATTTGGCAAACTTCGATTCCAGTAAAGATGCAGAATCAGGTTTGACCAATAAAATCCGTACCGGATGGAATCAAGTGGATTTAAGCGGTTTAGGTGACAGCGTATGTACTGTAGCTATCAATTTCGAAGGAAGCGATTCAAGCGCATACGGATTGAACACTCCTGCTTACGTTGCTATAGACGATATTGATGTAACCGTAAACGAATAACATGAATTTGGGGCAAATGCTTTTTAACGGCAAGTGCAAAGTATTTGCCCCTTTTTATTATATCCCAATGGAGATTGGAATCAAATACTTTCTTCAAGGGAATTTCAGCATTAAAATTATAAATATAATGAAGAAGAATTTGCTTTTATTCTCCTTGACGATATTTCTATTTGCATGCAACAAAGACGAAGAAATATCGCAGGACGTGATATTGCCTCCTGTCATTGAGTTGGATAGCGAGGACGGAATCTACGTTGTAAAGATAGGAAAAGAGGTCGTTATTGAGCCGACCTATCAGAATGTCGATTACGCCGTTTATTCATGGAAATGCAACGGTCGTATCATTTCCGACGAGCCTCAATTGAAATACATTTTCAACGAATGCGGTTCGTATTACGTTACCCTGCGTGTGGATACGAGGGATGCCAGCACAGAGGAAGAAATTCGTGTGGATGTCAATGAATTGGCTCCGCCCGTTATTTCATTGGTAACCCCCTCTATAGGGCTTAAAGTTGTCGCAGGACGTGAGTATATCCTTACACCCGACATTCAAAATGCAGAAGGAGCTACTTATTTGTGGACTCTTAACGGAAACGAAGTCGGAACGGAAAATACTTATACATTCAAGCAAGATGAGTTGGGAACTTATGAACTGACCTTAACCGTAACAAATGAAGACGGACAATCAAAGAAGACAGTTTCTATTGAGGTTGTCGATAAACTTCCGATTGAAATCGTAGTTCCGTCATCTTTATATTTTACCGAGAATAATACCAAATACGTAGAATTAGGACGTACTTTGTTTGTCCGCCCCTTTGTATCAATAAGTGCCGAGCCTTCTTATCAATGGAGTTTGGACGGGCAACCGATTGAGGGAGCCAATTCTTTGGTTTACGGTTTCAAACCCGCTAAAACCGGAGAACACACGCTTACCTTTACTGTGAAATACGACAATCAAGATACAAAAGCAGTGCTCACCCGTAATATTTCGGTCTCCGGTGTCGATGAAGTCAGTGTCAATATTCCGGTGAAATGTTGTGAAGCGGCCGGAAAAAGACCTTTTGCTGCCGGAAATTCCATTTACAGCAATAAAGTATATGAATTTGTTCCGGCTCCGGGACAATTTGTAAACGAAACGAATACAGCAGGTTTCAATGGGGAAAACACGCACGAAGCAGCCTGTGCTTACGCACAAAAACGTCTTGATAATGAACAATATGTTTCTCTCGGAGGTTGGGGAGGATATATTGTAGTAGGATTCGACCACAGTATCGAAAACAAAGGCGGTTATGATTTTTCCATCAAAGGAAATGCCTTTGATTCGTCAAATGAACCGGGCATTGTATGGGTAATGCAAGATGTCAATGGAGACGGCTTGCCCAACGATGAATGGTATGAACTGAAGGGTTCTGAATATGGAAAACCCGAAACCATTCAGGACTATGCCGTAACTTATTTCCGTCCCGGTCCCAACATGGACACCCAATGGCAAGACAACAAGGGAAATAAAGGGGCGATTGACCGTCTCGGCAACTATCACCCGCAAGAGTTTTATTATCCTTTGTGGATTGAAGAGGATTCCTATACGTTATACGGCACATGCCTGAAAGCACGTACCGAACAAAGCCCGTCGACAGGCATGTGGTCCAATAATCCGTTCGGGTGGGGATATGCCGATAATATTGGTGATGATATGCCCAATAAAGACAATCCTAACGCGGGAGCACTTGGAAACTATTTTAAGATTTCCGATGCGCTCAATATCGACGGCACGTCTGCAAACCTTTCCCATATCGACTTTATCAAGGTGCAGACCGGAGTCAATGTAAAAGCCGGATGGTTAGGGGAAAATTCCACGGAAGTTTTCAAGTTCTGTGATGAAAACAACAATAACGACAAATAAAATTCATTATGAACAAAATATATCATTTCATCCTATTCTGTTTCGCTACGCTCTGCCTTGCTGCATGTAGTGATGACGACCCTGAAGTAAGCGGAATAGACGGCAAGGATCACTTCATCTCCGAGTTTGCTCTAACTGTAGATGGCATTACCTATCAAGCCATGATAGTCGGGGACAAGATTACAGTTGAGATACCTTATAATACCAGTCTGAAAGGGGCTACCGTAGAGTATGCCCTTTGCGAGGGAGCCTCTATTAACCCGAATCCATCGACCATAGAGGATTGGGAGAATGAATGGAAATTCGTAGTTACCTCCAAAATGCAGGATAGCAAAGTATATTCCTATACTTATCAATATACAGACATCGAACAGAGCGGCAGCGTAGTACTTGCCACGCAAGCCGAGGTTGATAATTTTGCAAAGACAGGAATAAACAAAATCGAAGGCAGCCTGACCATCGGAACGGCAGACGGAGAAGAAATCACCAATCTGGACGGACTTGCCAACCTGAAACAAATCAGTAACTCCCTTGTCATCAATCCGTCTTACAAAGGAACGGATTTGACCGGGTTGGATAATCTGGAACAACTCGGAAGTTTCAAATTAGGTTCGACAACTTCTGCCAGTAAAAACATAATGCTCAAAACGGTTAATCTGCCCTCTTTGCTTGGAGTGACCGGTGATTTTGTCGTTAACAGTTCTGTCATTGAAAAAATATCTATACCCAAAGTCGAGTTCATTGGTGAGGATATGTATATAACTTCCGATGCTTTACTTGATTTGGATGCAAATGCCGTTGAATCTGTCGGAGCTTCCTTAATTGTCAAAGGTTCGGTAGCGCAAAAAGAATCAGCGACAACCGAAGCCATTGTTTTCTCAGCACTAAAACAGATCGGGAATGAACTTACAATCCAATATTTTCCCAAACTGCAAGGAATTTATCTACCGGCATTGGAAAGCGTGGTCGGTACTGCTTCATTCTCCGATATGTCCTCCATCGGAAGTCTTGCAATGACCGAATTACATTCGGTTGGAGGACTGACTATAAAAAATTGCAAAGAGATTTCCATTGTTGAACTTCCCGGTCTTATTTCCTGCGGAGAGACCAGTGTGGATGCGAATAAAGTCAATAAACTCAATATAGCTTCTTTGAAAGATGTACTCGGTGATATGACATTAAGTAATCTGCTCATAGAAGAGCTGGATTTGTCCCAGATAAATTTTAACGGAAATACACTTACCCTACAATGTGCCCGACTAAATAAAATAGTAGGACCGGAAACATTTAACGGTAGCCTTCTTCTACTTCCTAAATCCTGTCGATTGACAGAATTTACGTTGGAAGGAATCTCAAATATACAGGGTGACTTCCAATGCAAAGATTATTCTTATGTAAAAGAATTTGTCATGCCATTTATTCGTGTGGCAGGAGATATGACTATTGCATTGAATTCGGGAAGTGTTAATACGGCGGCGGAAATCGAATTTCCTAAATTGCAGGAAATTGGAGGGACCTTAACCTTAGAAAGTAATTCAAATGCCAATAATATTGCATTCCCGTCATTGAAAAAGATTCTCGGTTCATGTTCAGTTACGACTACTGATCTTAAGAATGATATTGAGTTTACCAATCTGGAAAGCATTGGAACGGATGGAGCTGATGAACAAATTAAGTTTGAGATTGAGGCTACTAATATTCTATGTCCCAAATTAAAAACGATAAATGGGAAGTTTGATATTGCAACATCTTCTTTTATGTTTGGTATGGAAGTAGATAAAGTATCTTATCCTAACGTAGAATCAATATCCGAAAATCTTTCAATAACATGCCCGTATTCTGATTTTGGTTCTAATGGTATTTTGTCCATTGATTTTTCAGGTCTCAAATCAGTAAAAGGGATTAGTATAAGCGGGCAAGGAGATGTTACTGATTTCAGTTCTTTCAAATACCTGTTTGAAAACAATGTTCTAACAGGAGAATCTCAATGGTCTGTCAAAGAATGTGGTTACAACCCCACTTTCCAAGAGATGAAAGACGGGAAGTACAAGCTTGCCGAATAGATAACGAAACAATAAATTTTCTGCCAATCCTCGGTATGCTTACCGTAAGGTAAGCTGCCGGGGATTAACTATAAAAATAACGGTATGACCTATCACCAATTGAAATATCTGCTATGGAGCGTAGTTGTCGGAGTGACACTATCCTTGACATCCTGCATGAAGTGGGACTACGGCGATGCCGTGGAAGATTTCAACGCCACGGGAGCCGGACTGTTCATCACCAACGAGGGCAACTTCCAGTACGGCAATGCTACCTTGTCCTATTACGACCCGGCAACCAAACAGGTGCAGAACGAAATCTTCTTCCGTGCCAACGGCATGAAACTCGGCGACGTGGCACAGTCGATGACCATCTACGACAACAAGGGCTGGGTCGTGGTGAACAACTCCCACGTGATTTTCGCCATCGACCTGAACACCTTCAAGGAGGTAGGACGCATCGAGAACCTGACCTCACCGCGCTACATTCATTTCCTAAGCGACGAAAAAGCATACGTCACCCAATTGTGGGACAACCGCATCTTCATCATCAACCCGAAGAAATACGAAATTACCGGCTATATTCAAGTGCCGGACATGACGATGGAAAGCGGCTCGACGGAGCAAATGGTGCAGTACGGCAAATACGTCTATTGCAACTGCTGGAGTTACCAGAACCGCATCATCAAAATCGACACCGAAACCGATCAAGTAGTCGATGAACTGAAGGTCGGCATACAACCGACATCGCTGGTCATGGACAAGTACAACAAAATGTGGACGGTGACCGACGGCGGTTATGAGGGCAGCCCCTACGGTTACGAAGCCCCGTCGCTCTACCGCATCGATGCCGAGACCTTCACCGTGGAGAAGCAGTTCAAGTTCAAGTTGGGCGACTGGCCCTCGGAGGTGCAGCTCAATGGCGACAGGGACAAACTCTACTGGATCAACAAGGCCATTTGGAGCATGGACGTGACAGCCAGCCATGTGCCGGTACGTCCGTTCCTCGAATACAGCGGCACGATTTATTACGGACTGACGGTAAACCCCGCCAACGGAGAAGTGTACATCGCCGATGCCATCGATTACCAGCAGCAGGGCATGATATACCGCTACTCGCCCGAAGGGAAATTGATAGATGAATTTTATGTCGGGATTATCCCCGGTGCATTTTGTTGGAAATGAAGAATAAATTGCGGCATATATACCATATTATTTTCATCACGAAAAGACAGGAGATGACGATTCCAATGACAACCAAAGGAATGATTCTCGATCAGATGGTACAAATTTTCACAAGGAAAGGCTGTCATGTCTATGCCTGCAATGCTTTTCTCAATCATGTTCATATACTTGTAGAGATACCATCTCCCACGGACTTCGCAAAGATTATCAATAAAGTAAAAAGTTCTACAGGCGTTGTCTATCGAAAATATCCGGAATATGCGGATTTTTCAGGATGGGCAGCCGGATTTGATTCGTTTAGCGTGTCATTCAATGATCTGAATCGGGTAAAACACCACATTGAGAAACAAGAGACGGTTCATCAGGAACTTTCATTCGAGGACGAATACGACCAACTGCTTGAAGAAAACGGATTCAATGCCTATCAAGATTTTATGCGGGCATCATTCTCTGCATATGCTGCGGTAAATAACCATATTAAAAACAAAAGGAAATGACATATACAAAATATTTACTTTTCTCAATATTGGTTGTCTGTCCATCCGTGCTGTCTGCGCAGGGAATCACCCGGCGTATTCACCAGATAGACGAGGTGACCGTATGGGGCAAACGGCCGATGAAGGAAATCGGCGTGCAGAAGACGAAGTTCGATTCACTCGCACTGAAAGAAAATATCGCCCTCTCGATGGCGGACATCCTGACGTTCAACTCGTCCGTGTTTGTCAAGAGCTACGGCCGCGCCACGCTCTCGACCGTCGCCTTCCGAGGCACGTCGCCCAGCCATACGCAGGTGACGTGGAACGGGATGCGCATCAACAACCCCATGCTCGGCATGACCGACTTCTCCACCATTCCGTCCTACTTCATCGACCAGGCATCGCTGCTGCACGGTACTTCATCGGTGAACGAAACGGGCGGTGGACTGGGCGGTCTGGTCAAACTCGGCACGGCTCCTGAAGTCGCTGAAGGGTTCAACGCCCAGTACGTGCAGGGCATCGGCTCGTTCAAGACCTTCGATGAGTTCGCCCGCTTCACCTACGGAAGTGAGCGGTGGCACGTCTCCACCCGTGCGGTCTATTCTTCCTCGCCTAACGATTACAAGTACACCAACCACGACAAAAAGATAAACATCTACGACGAGGATAAGAACATCGTCGGACAGTATCACCCGAAAGAGCGCAACCGCTCCGGGGCGTTCAAGGACCTGCATTTGCTTCAGGAAGTGTATTACAATACCGGGAAAGGCGACCGTTTCGGGCTGAACGCCTGGTATATCAACTCCAACCGGGAACTTCCGATGTTGACGACCGACTATGGAGATGCAACCGACTTCGAGAACCGCCAGCGAGAACAGACGTTCCGCAGCGTCTTGTCCTGGGATCACATGAAAAGCAACTGGAAACTCGGCGTGAAAGGCGGTTACATACACACATGGATGGCCTACGACTACAAGCGTGAGGTCGCACCTGACAACTGGGCGTCGATGACCCGCTCCCGCAGCAAGGTAAACACGTTTTACGGTCAGGCGGAGGGAGAGTATTCTTTGGATAAAAAATGGTTTTTCACCGCCAATGTATCGGCACACCAGCATTTGGTACGGAGCGAGGACAAGAACATCATCTTGCAGGACGGTGGCAAGGCCATCGTGGGCTATGACAAGGGGCGCGTGGAACTCTCCGGCTCCGTATCCGCCAAGTGGCAGCCGATAGACCGCTTGGGTATGTCGGTGGTACTGCGGGAAGAGATGTATGGTTCCGATTGGATTCCACTCATTCCGGCTTTCTTCATTGACGGTATCATTTCCCCGAAAGGAAATGTGATGCTGAAAGCATCCATATCGCGTAACTACCGTTTCCCAACTCTGAACGACCTATACTTTTTGCCGGGAGGTAATCCCAACCTGAAAAACGAACAAGGTTTCAGTTATGATGCCGGGGTGAGTTTCGATGTCGGCAAGAAAGGCATTTACAAGTTGAGCGGCGGTGCGAACTGGTTCGACTCCTACATCGACGACTGGATTATCTGGCTGCCCACCACCAAGGGCTTCTTCTCGCCCCGCAACGTAAAGAAGGTCCACGCCTACGGCGTCGAGGTCAAAGCGAACTTCGCCGTGCAGCCGGCGAAAGATTGGCTCATCGACTTGAACGGGTCCTATTCGTGGACACCCTCCATCAATGAAGGTGAGAAGATGTCGCCTGCTGACCAGTCAGTGGGCAAGCAGTTACCCTACGTGCCGAAGCACTCCGCATCGCTGACCGGACGGTTGTCGTGGCGGACTTGGGCGTTCCTTTACAAATGGGCGTTCTACTCGGAACGTTACACCATGTCGAGCAACGACTATACGCTGACAGGACACCTGCCCGAATATTTCATGAGCAATGTCTCGTTGGAGAAAAACCTGTTTTTCAAACCGGTGGACATCCAGTTAAAATTCGCCGTCAACAACCTCTTCAACGAGGACTACCTTTCGGTACTCTCGCGCCCCATGCCCGGCATCAACTTCGAGTTCTTCATCGGCATTACCCCGAAGTTCGGGAAAAACAAGAAAAAGTCCGAAAATACAAATATGTAACGATATGAAAGCATTAAAGAATTTAAGCCTGCTGTTGCTACTTGTATTGGCATTCACAGGCTGCCACAATAAAAGTTCAAAACTCGCCGATTTCAACCGAACGGTCTATACACCTGAATACGCTTCGGGGTTTGACATAAAAGGTGCAGACGGCAAAAAGAGCGTATTGGTTACCGTCACGAACCCTTGGCAGGGCGCCGACAGCATCACTACGAACCTGTTCATTGCCCGTGATGACGAAGAGGTTCCGGCGGATTTCACCGGTCAGATGCTCAAGGGGGATGCCGAGCGCATCGTCTGCATGTCCTCGACCCATATCGCCATGCTCGACGCAATCGGCGAAACGGGACGCGTAGTCGGCGTGTCAGGCATCGACTACATCTCCAATCCCGACATTCAGGCACGGCGGGACAGCGTTGGAGATGTGGGCTACGAAGGGAACATCAATTACGAACTGCTGCTCTCGCTTGACCCCGACCTCGTGTTGCTTTACGGCGTGAACGGGGCAAGCTCGATGGAGGGTAAGCTCAAAGAGTTGGATATCCCGTTCATGTATGTCGGCGATTACCTCGAAGAGTCTCCGCTGGGCAAAGCCGAATGGCTGGTGGCACTTTCGGAGGTTATCGGAAAACGGGCGGAGGGCGAAAAAGTATTCGCGGAAATCCCCGTCAGATACAATGTCCTGAAAAAGAAAGTAGCGGACAATATCCTCGACGCTCCGTCAGTCATGCTCAACACGCCTTACGGCGACAGCTGGTTCATGCCCTCGACCGAAAGCTATGTCGCCCGGTTAATCAAAGATGCCGGAGGCGATTACATCTACAAGAAGAACACAGGAAACGCTTCCGCGCCCATCGACCTCGAAGAGGCGTATCTGCTGGCCTCGCAAGCCGATATGTGGCTGCATGTGGGGATGGCGAACACGCTTGATGAACTGAAAGCCGCATGCCCGAAGTTCATCGACACCCGCTGTTTCCGTGGTGGACAGGTCTATAACAACAACGCCCGCACCAATGCTGCTGGCGGCAACGACTACTATGAGTCGGCGGTCGTAAATCCCGACCTCGTGCTGCGAGACCTCGTGAAGATATTCCACCCCGAACTGGTCGAGGAAGATTTCGTCTATTACAAGCAACTGAAATAGATGCGCTCCCGTTCCGCCATATTGTTTGCCATGCTGGCCGCCCTCACCCTTTTCCTGTTTCTGCTGGATTTGGCGGTGGGGGCAGTCGCCGTACCGCTCGGCGATGTATGGGCGGCTTTGACGGGCGGCGACTGCCCGCGGGCGACGGCGAAAATTATACTGAATATCCGACTGATTAAGGCGGTGGTCGCGTTGCTGGCCGGAGCAGCTCTGTCGGTCAGCGGTCTTCAGATGCAAACCCTCTTCCGCAATCCTCTTGCCGGCCCCTACGTGCTCGGCATCAGTTCGGGCGCGAGCCTCGGCGTGGCACTCGTCGTGCTTGCAGGCTTCGGTTCGTCGATAGGCATTGCCGGGGCGGCTTGGCTCGGAGCGGCGCTCGTGCTGGTCGTCATCGCCGCCGTCGGCCACCGCATCAAGGACATCATGGTGATTCTGATTCTCGGCATGATGTTCTCGTCGGGAGTCGGCGCGATTGTACAGATATTGCAATATCTCAGCAAGGAAGAATCCCTGAAAGCCTTTGTCATTTGGACGATGGGGTCGCTCGGCGACGTGACCTTCGACCAGCTTGCGGTACTCGTCCCGTCGATTATCGCCGGACTGTTGTTGGCGGTGGTGACGATCAAGCCGCTCAACTTACTGCTGTTCGGCGAGGAGTATGCCGTGACGATGGGGCTGAACATCCGACGCTCGCGCGGGCTGCTGTTCCTCTCCACGACGCTGCTTGCTGGTACGGTGACCGCCTTTTGCGGTCCGATAGGCTTCATCGGACTGGCCATGCCCCACGTCACGAGAATGCTGTTCCGCAACAGCGACCATCGGGTACTCGTACCGGGAACCGTTCTTTCGGGTGCGGCGGTGCTGCTTCTTTGCGACCTCGTTTCTAAAATGTTCACCCTGCCGATCAACGCCATCACCGCATTGCTGGGAATCCCCATCGTGGTGTGGGTGGTCTTGCGCAATAAATCCGTCACCGCATGATAAAGTTACACGATTTTTCCATAGGCTACGGCGAGCGCACCTTGCTCTGCGAGGTGGAAACCACCATAGAAAAGGGCAGGCTGACTGCCCTTATCGGGCGCAACGGCACGGGCAAATCGACACTGCTTCGAGCCATCGCCGGACTGAACCGCCGTTATACCGGCCGAATCCTGCTCGACGGGCATAACGCCGCCGATATGCGAGCAGCAGAAATGGCCAGAACGCTGGCATTCGTCACGACCGAGCGCACACGCATCGCCAATCTCAAATGCAAGGATGTCGTGGCTATCGGCCGCGCACCCTATACCAACTGGATTGGAAAGATGCAGGAGGTCGACAAGGAGATCGTCATGCGGTCGCTCGCCTCGGTGGGCATGGAGGCTTATGCGGAGCGCACGATGGACAAGATGTCGGACGGCGAGTGCCAGCGCATCATGATCGCACGGGCGTTGGCGCAGGATACGCCGATTATCCTGCTCGACGAACCCACCTCGTTTCTCGATATGCCCAACCGCTACGAATTGTGTACACTGCTGGCACGGCTGGCGCATGAAGAAAACAAGTGCATCCTTTTTTCCACGCACGAGCTGGATATCGCCCTCTCGCTTGCCGATGCGATAGCCCTTATCGACCCACCCCAGTTGTCGTATATGCCGACCGAAGAGATGCGCCGGAGCGGCTGCATCGAGCGGCTGTTCCGAAATAATTGTGTGACGTTCGATGCCACGACAGGATTCATAAAAGTGGGACAATGACTAAGGAATATATCATAGAGAATTTCACAGCAAATATCAGCGTGGACGAATATATTTCACGCTTCCGGGACGAAAAACGTTTTGTCGAATTTTGCAAACAATGCCCCAACTACGGTAATAGTTGGGGATGCCCGCCGTTCGATTTCGATACCGGAGAATTTCTGCGCCAATATGAATATGCCCACCTGATGGCCACGAAAATAATTCCGGTCGAGAAAAATATTCCGATAGACAGAACGCAGGAATTGATTAAACCGGAACGGCTCAGGATAGAAAGGGAATTGCTGGAAATGGAGCACAGATACGGAGGTCGGGCATTCGCCTATGTAGGAAAATGCCTATACTGTCCCGATTCCGAATGCGCCCGCAAATGCAACCGTCCTTGCCTGCATCCGGACAAAGTACGTCCCTCGCTTGAAGCATTCGGGTTCGATATGACACGAACACTCTCGGAACTTTTCGGGATAGAGCTGCTTTGGGGAAAGGATGGTATTCTACCGGAATATCTTGTGATTGTAAGCGGATTATTTCATAATTCGGCAGAAAATATTATCAGTCATACGAAGCGTAATCAGGATTCAGGAAACCTATAATCTTATTACCCTCATTGATAACAAAAGTCCCTGCAATCCGAATTATAGATTGAGGGACTCGATGAAAGTGAATGTAAAAACTAAAAGAACAACTCTACTTTCGTATGCCTGTTGACTTCGACCGGTACATGGTCGGCTATGCCGCCTCTGCTTACCTTGACGATGCGTTCGATCGGTATGCCACGCTTTTTCAATTCTGCAACGATATAATCCGCTCTCGATGTACTTAATGAACCATTAAGCACAGGAGTTCCAGTCGAACTGTCGGCCGCACCGGTTACTCTCAAGGATAATCCGTATTTCTTGGCCACGCGAGCCAGTTCATCAAGGTTAAGCATTTGGGAAGCATCCGTCAGGTGCGCCGTATTGAGGTTAAAAAAGAAATAGACAGGCGACCCGATGCAATTCCCGGCTTGTATGAGTTCCGTCCTTTCAGAGACGATTATGCCCGGTTTCTCGGCATCATCTCCGTTGTTGCCATATCCAATACTTGCAGAATCAAGCGGCGAGATTCCATCCCAATGCCGGTTTTTCAATCTTGCCCGTAGTGAGTTCAATCCGCTGTAATTATTTCTGGGATAACCTTGACGGCGGTCGGTCTCATCGTCATTAACCAGATGACCGTACTTGTCAAGCAATCCTTCTATTTCCAGAATTTTCTTCAATTCTGCGACCGTCCGTCGGTTGCGGTCGTACCAGTCTTTATAACGCTTGTTTTCTCCGGATAAGATATTGGCATGATCCACGAGCCACTCATTCTGACGAATGTAAGATGTCGCATCAACCGCGCGTTTCCAACCGACCTTTCCGAGATGAAACGTGAAACCGGCGGTCAGCGATACCATGTGGTCGCCGAGGCGGTTCGGGCGTCCGTAACCATCGAAGTCCTGAAAGGTGGTCGTGCCGGAGAGTTCCAACATGGCACTTACTCGTTTGGAAATCCGATATTCTCCCTGTACGCCATACGAAACAGTAAAGGGATTATTCCCGTTAGAGGCATTGTGCAACAGGCCGACACCGGCAAAGGGAGCAAGATTCCAGCGTACCTGTTCTTGCCGGGCATATCTGCAGCCAAGGACATTCCACAGCAGATCCGCATGGATATGGTGGTAGTCCTGATTGGACAATGTTCCATCTTTGAACTGCACACCGCTGTAATTGATACGTGCGCCGACGGACGGAGTGAACCATTTTCCGACTGCGAAACTGTACGAGGGTTTCAAGCGTCCGAAGAGGTCTTCGCAGCCGAGAGGTGTGCCGAGAAAGGCGGACGTACCCCCGGCAATACTGACAAACCAGTTGCCAGTCAGGGATGCCGGAAGTACCACTCCGTCAAGATAGACGGGCTGTATCGGTTGCAGTTCCTCCGAGACATTATAGTACGGTGTATGTTGTACAGTATCCACCTGTACGGGTTGTATACTTGCCTGTGCCTGCAACGTGCAAAGCACGGCCAATATAAAAAAGATTTGTTTCGTCATATTCCAATGATATTATTCGTTATACTTTTTGATTTGTCATGAGACGTATGCCACTTACCGTTTGGGTTTCTTGCCAATGGCCGGACGCATCATGCGGCTCGCCATCCTCATGCTGCGGAGTGCCCATGCACGGTTGTCCTCGTCCTCATCGCGCCCCCATTTCAGGTCGCTGCCGCCACCTCCGCCGCCACGAGTTTCGGCAAAAGTGGTGGCATCATCGACCATACCGAGAAACAGCATCGTCGCGCAGTGCATCACGTCTGTACCTTGTTCCGCTATGGACTGGACGAGCGAGCCGTCGAACAGTTGCCGTTCCGCCACGTCCATCTGTGCCGATACGTTCCTATACTCGCCGACCACATTTTCCAGCAGGACATCCTTGAGCAACGTGTCCACTTTGGAATGTATATCATGGGAGTATTTGTAGGCTTCCTCCTTGAGTTCCCCGGTACGTTCCTCAATGGCATCCATGTTCTCTTTCAGCTCGGCAAGCTGCCGGTCAGCCGTCTGTAACTTCTCCTGCTTGTCTGCCAGTTGCCTGTTGATGCCTGCCAGCTCTTTCTCCAGACTTTTAACTTGTGCGGCTAATTGTTCCGCATCGCCCTTGTTCGCTTTCAAATCCTGTTCGGCTGCCGATAGCAGAGCCTCTTTTTCGGCTTTCGACTTCTCAAGGTTATCGACCATTGTCGTAAGCCCCTTGACCCTGCGCTCTGCCAGACGGATGTCCGATTGAAGGGTTGCCAGCACCTTTTGGTGGCGGTCTATATTTTCCTCGATGGTCGTACATTCTTCCGATAGCATACGGCGGTATTCTTCGGTAGTCCTGTGCCGTGCGCCTGTTTCGGATATGCTTGTTCCTCTCGACATTCCCCACCTTGTATTGACTTCGGCGAAAAAGTCGGTATGAAGCTGTTTCATCCTTGCGCTGTATTCAAACTTGTCCTTTCCGGCGAATATTTCCTTGTACGCAAAGCGGCCGTCTTTGATTGGCAACAAAGTACAATGCACATGAGGGTTCAATTCGTCAAGGTGTACGATGAATGCGGCGATGTTCTGCTCGCCATATTTGCCACTCACGAATGAATAGACGTCTTTCGCCCAGCGTTCAATATCGCTCATTCTTTTGATACGGGTATTGTTCGCACCTTCATCAAAATCCACGTTCTGCGTGCCGAACGCGAGTTCGTGCATCCGCTTACGGGAACCGCCGAAAATGAAGTTCACCACCGTGCGGTACTTCGGTTCTGCCAGTCCTTCGTTGGGGTCTTTGATTCCACGCCTCTCCAATATGTCCGCCATCCGTTCGGGAATGTTGCGGCTCGTGTCAATGGGACGTACCTTGCCTCCGGGCGCAATCTCGAAGTTCAGGTGTTTGCGTGTGGGGTCGTAATTCCCCTTATTCATAGCGTACTTTTCCGCCCTTTCACTGCGGTCACGCAAATGTTCGTTGCTTTGGGCTGCGGTGATGCCTTTCGACACCTGCATATCAAGTACCTGTTTTTGATCTGCCATACTCTTTTCGTGTTGTTTGGACAATCCGTCCTGTCCCAGCTTGCTGCTTGCCCGGACAGCCTACCGACGGTCGGAGACCTATCGGGGTATTAGGCTCCCCCTTCCCTTTGTTTCGTGGCAGACGGGCAAGCCCGTGTGCCTCCTATAACCGGCAGGATAACCGTTAAGGGATGGAGGTGGATTGTTCGCGTTATACAATCTGTTTTCGACTCCCGGTTCAATCCACCATCGCCTGTGCCTTTGCCAGAAGCGATAAAAAAGGTTTGCGAAGCGATTTGAGGCGTTCTTGGTCTTCGTCCATGTCGAAGTCCGTCACTGATGCCTCGGTGTCGAGAATCAGCCCGGCGAGGTCTTTGGCGGACTCGATGAAAGCAGCCCATTCTTCACCGAGGTCAAACCGGAAGAAATCCACAAGCGGCGAACTGTCATCGAATCTCGACTTGTGCAGGATTTTTTGCAGGGCGGCGTGGGCGATGCAGCACAAGGCTGTTTCACGATGTTCCGTGACCAAAGTGCCGGAATGTGCGGAGGTCGTGTTGGAATGGGTGTCCAAACAGAGTCCGGTGTCACGGTCGGCAATTTCAGTCTTTGCCAGACTTACGAGTTGTCCACATATTACGCCAGTTTCGGCAGCGGTCGTTTTGCCGATTACCCAATCGGACAATACCTCACGGAGCTGTCTGGCAAAGTCCGGCTGCTCCTGTGCATTGCGGGGCTGTGCTGCCTGACCGGATTGTACGGTCATGGTAATGACCACGCTTTTGGGAAGCTGGATGCGGGTCAGCAAACCGAATGCCTCCATTGCACTCAAAAAAGAACGGACGGTAGCCCTGTGCCAATGCCACTCCGATGCGAGGTCGGAAACGGTCAGGTGGCACTGGTTGGGTTGCAGCACGTAGGCCTTCTTTCTTAAAAACGGAGAAACGAAACCTGCCAGTGATTTGTCCAACAGGTCACAGTACGCTTCGGTGCGTGTTTTGCGTTCATCCCCTTTCTCCTTGAGATATTCGAATACCTCCCTGTCTGCCAATATGGAAACAGGTATCTTTTGGTTATTTTTCATTTTCATTCGGTTTTAATGATTCATATTGTGCGGATATATCAGTGTTGCCGCTGTCCGCTTCATGCGGCAGATTTGCGTGATGATTCTCGTGATAGGATTCTGACAACATTCCGGGATGCTTTGCCCATCCGGAAAGTGTGTCCGTATCCTTGCATTCGGACATGACCCGAACGGAGGGATAGAACAGGGCTGCCAGAAGAAGATAGGCAATGGTTATCGCCAAGGTGTACAGATGCGGCACAAAGCCGATGACCAGTGCGCCCGATGCGAGTGTGACAAATGCACGGGGGCGGTCAAGCAACCTGCGTAACCAGTTGTCCGTCCGTCGGAACGAAAACATTGCGGCACAGACACCGGTAGAGAGTAGGATTCCAAACTCACCCATATGTCCACAGGCATATACATAATGGAAAAGAAGCAGGCATATCAGCCATACTTGCACATACAGTTTACGGGCGTTGCCGCTTCGTGCCATTGCCATGTAAAAGGGTGTCATGAACCGCTTGTTGTTCTTGTACAATGACATTGATACCCCGAAAGGTATCGCGCAGAAAATGAGTAGCAGGATATTCAGTAACATAAGTAATAGGGCTTTTCGGGTATGGGAGTGGGACGCACAATGAGTTCCAACTGGACAATACCGTATGTCGCCAGCCGGATAAGGGTTTCGGCATCCTTGGGCGAAAAGTACATGGCCGCTTTCTTGATGCGCTGCTTGAATGTAATGTCTTGCTTTCGGTAGATGGCCAAAGCCTTGTCCAGTTCGTGTTCGGGAATAGTCCATGTCGTACCCTCGGCGTGTATGCCGTTCGTCTTGAAGGCACGCAGTACCAATGTACGGGAAACGAGGTAGTCGGTGCGGTCGGTTCTTGAGATGATATGCTCCTTGTAGAGATTGTCATCGGCAACCTCTATCCACGTCCGGTAGGCATTGATGCAATAGACCATCTGTCGGTATAAGGTGTTTCTCATATAAAATTCATCAGCACGTCGGACTTGTCTTTCTTGTATTTCAGGAACCCGCTTTTGGAGTGTAGTTCCAAGTCGAGGCATAAGTCCCCGTACATCTGCTCCAAAGAATCATAGATGGTGACAAGGATGCTGTTTACATTGCCCTCCGTATCCGTCTTGGCGTTCATCTTGAACATCTGTCCGAAAGCGGGATTCGAGTATGCACAAGTGCTGTGACCGAATTTTTCCGTCCGCATCGGAATATGGTGGTAGAGCGTGATCAACTCCATGTCGTCCTCGAACATATCCATTACTTCGTCCAGTTCGTAAGGGGTGCGCAACGGAAACGTAAGCAGCACATAGTCGCCGTAGAACTGCGGTTCTTCCATCGTCGTCACATCGAGCAACTGCGGAAGTTGCAGGGGGACGAATGCCATGAAGTCATTATAAAAATGTCGTAACATATTCATATCTTTTTCTGTTGTTATATTTTACAGCGTGTGTATGAATGCCTCCATCAGCATTCCGGGCAGCTCGTCCAAGCGGTTGTCTCCGGGGTGCAGCATCCTGCCCAACTCCCTGAAAGCGTCGGGTGTCTGCGAGGCAAGCATATCGAGTTGCTCTCTTTCTTCGGCTGAAAGCAACGCCAGGCAGAAACCGTCCAACGACGAATAAGGCTGGAGAAGCATCCAGATGTAGGCTTGTGCCTGTGCCGGTGTCTTGACTTTTTTATTGCAGATGTCGTCGATACAGGTTCGGATATTCTGAATCAGCCTGCGGTTGGTGCGCATGGCCAGATAAATCATGGCATTGCGATAGGTGATGTCGTTCCGTTCGGCGGCAAGGAATATCTGTGCACAGCATCGTTCCGTGTCATGAGTGATGTCGGAAAGATTCTCGCCGTCGAAATCAGGCAGACGTGAAAGGAATGCCCGGTACACGGCATCCTCCTTTTCGATAAAGGTCGTCAGGTCTGCCATACAATGAATACCGTAATCAATCGTTTCAGCAAGGGTAGTTCGATAAGTGGCAAGAATGTGTTGTCGGTTTCTCTGACTGACGGGCCGGTTATCCAATGAGGCAAAGAACGGTCGGATTGTTTCAGCCGCACGATGCAACTCTTTGTCTTCAAGATGCGGTGAGATTTGTTCTTTTACCCACAGTATATCCTTATAAGTGCGTGTTTGAGACAGCACCATCCGTGAAAATTCCATGCGGATGGAATCATGTATCTGTTCACACTCTTCTCTTACAGTGGAATGAAGCCGGCCAAGCGTATCACATTCGAGATGCAGGAATACGGAATCCCTCAATGTTTGCCATTGCTTGAGGTGTCCGGCCAATTCTTTAATGGAGAGTTTTTTCTGCCTGCGTATGTCGGACAGGTATTCCCTGTATGTTCCGGCAGGGTCATTCTTGGCTTTCGCCAATCGTTTGCCATTGCCGTTGTCGCATGACGCGCATAGGAATATGGCAATCGAAACGGCAATTATTTTGGCAAAGATTATCGGCTGTTTTAAGTTCGATTTTAATGTTTTCATACTATATCATTTCGTACTATTTAGTGCAAAACTATATATTATTTTTGATACTTCGCATCCGAAAAACCGTATTTTGTGCATTTTTTAATATCGTACTTAATAGTATGATTACCAATGAAAACAAGTGAAGATAAAACACGTGGAAATGTACGATTTTCGTTTTTTAATATAGTATGATTCATATACTCGAATAAAACTTGTATATTTGCACTTGTTATCATGAATATTGTATATTGATATGGCAAAAGTCGGTTATATATTCGAGGCTAATTCCTACGATGCGTTTGATGCGGATAAGGAATGGATGCGCCAATATGGGTGTGTACAGGTGGTTGAAGAATCGGTCGGACACGAGACGCTTAGGCCGAGATGGAAACAACTGATGTCGAATCTTGAAAGAGGAGACGAATTGGTGATGTCAAAATTCAGCAATGCCGTTCGTGGTTTACGGGAACTATCGGCATTGATTGAGCTATGCCGCATCAAGGTCGTGCGTATTATCTCCATTCACGATAAAATTGACACCGACAACAAATTGTTTCCGGACACGACACCGGCGGAAGTATTGGCCATGTTCGGGGCATTACCGGAGGAAGTGGCTGTTTTGCGGAAGTCGTCGGATAAAATTATACGCCTGCAGCAGAGTATCAGTATTCCGATTTCCAAAAAAAGTATGAGTAAAACTGAACGGGACAAAAAAATCGTGGATATGTATAACAATGGGTATTCAATCCGTGATATTTGGAAAGAAAGCGGTGTCCAAAGTAAAAGCACCGTGTACAGCATTCTCAATAAATACAAGGTTCAGCTTAACCGAACACCGGGACGAGTGCCGGGCATCCGGAAATAGAACTTATAAATCAATATGGATATTGAAAATCAATAGATTGCTTGCGTAATTCATCGTTTTTTCGTATCTTTAAGTTGGATATAACTATATAAAAACAAGACCTATGGGAGATATTATAATTTTATTGCTGGTGTTCTTGGTAGTGGGCAGGCTTTTGAGGGGCGTGTTCGGAGGATTCAGCAAAAGCAGTTTTCGGGATGACAAATAACTCCGGATTGTTGTAACTGGCAGATATTTGTTAATTTTGCACCGTATTCATAAAAATCAAGAACAATATGACAAAAGCGGAAATTGTCGCTCAGATCTCACGGCAGAGCGGAATAGAGAAAACGGTGGTGATGACTGTGATAGAATCATTCATGGAAAATGTAAAAGAGTCGATGGTTGCGGGAAACGAGGTGTTCTTGCGCGGGTTCGGTAGCTTTATCATCAAACGGAGAGCTGAAAAGACGGCCCGGAACATTTCGAAGAATACGACAATTAAAATTCCCGCTCACAATATCCCTGCATTCAAACCTGCCAAAGCATTTCTGAATGCGGTAAAAGAGAACAAGTAGAGTATAAAAGTACAGATGGTGCAACAACACCGTAATGAGTAAAACAAAAGCGACCCGAAGGCCGCTTTTGTCGTGATAAGGCAAGGATTATTTCTTGCCTTTTTTCGCTGGTTTGGCCGGCTTTTCAGGAGTTTCCTCCTTCTCGACGGGCGGATAGAACTTGACGGCGACCATCACGATACGGTTGTGTTTCACACCGCTTTGGTCGCTCCATTCTTCGGGCTTGAAATACCCCTCGACGGTCAGCATCGTACCCTTGGTCAGTTGGTCGAACGACCCGGTGTTCTCGTTTTTACGCCACGCCTCAAAATTCATAAAGGCGGAAACGCGTTTGGATTCCTCGCCATTATTCTCCAATCGGCTTACTGCCAGAGGGAAACGTGCTACACTTGCGTTGGTGAACTGACGGATTTCTGCATCCTTTCCTACGAAACCGGTTACTACGAAATTGTTTTCAATCTTTTTCATAATGAATTGTTTTTAGAAGTTATTAAATCAATTTTACGCTGCCTCAAAAAGTAGGTGCAGTTAAGGGGATGCACCAAGGCCGGACGCATCAATACTCTTTATTTTTGTCCGTAGGCAAAACCGGAAGGCTCGATAAAGGAAGATTGTACGGCTGCGCCATTGGTCAAGACTTCCAAAGTCGTTCCCGTCTGCATACTATCTTTGCATCGGAAAATGATGATGACTTCGGCGGAAAACTATTCTGAAAATGAGCGGAAAACCGTAGTTGCAGGGGAAGTGAAAGTGCAATCCGTCCACCGGCACAATGGTGCGCGTTTCGGCTGTAAGTCCGCAGAATCGGCAGGTATTTTCGTGTAATTCGGTCGGACTGAATTGAGGTGGCTACAAACAGAACACTGAACTGACAACAGGTTGCGGTACCGCAGAAGGGAATATCAACGAAGTGGCGACAAAAGGCGGAACGGGATATCGGGGTACTGCCATGTTCCCGTCCGGCAGAAAGAAAAGGGGACAAAAGGGAAAAAGGAAAGAACCCTGCTTTTCGGAAAAGCGGACGGAGCTTTTCACGAATGGCTGTTTTTTACAAAAGGATATGGCGCAGCCAAAAGAGAGAGATAGATGTAAAAAAGGGAATGCGGCGTGGCAGGAATGGAAGATTATCCCGTTCCTGCCTGCCTGTATCATCAAAATTCTGCCATGATTACCCGATGCTCGAAAATCTTTTTTTGATTACTGGGACGTCTTTGGCAAACCCATAGGTGATGCTTGCCATAGCCGAAGACGAAATAATCATCAAGGCGTGTTTTTTCTTGTAGGCGTTCCATGCCGGTACGCAGTTCCGCTTCATCGGTTGAGAAAAGAATCGTGTTGATGATACGGAAGTAGAGTTCTGTTACCTCGTCACAATAAGGACAAAAGCTATGCTCAATCGTTGCTTTCATGTTTCTTTGATTTTAATTCTACTTCTACTATGTCTTCTATTCGACCATACAGGACAGAGCGCAACGCTGTTTTGTCAATGGCGTAATACTCGGCGATATGTCCGTGCTGTTTTACGAAATATCGTTTGAGAACATCGGAGAAATCAAAGAAGTAGCCCATCAATGCGATACCTCTTTTGAAATGGATGCACTCTTTCACGTTTCGGGTAATCCAGTTCTTGTCTTCACGGCTCAACTTGTCTCCGTTATCAAGTTGTTCCCGTAACTGGTAAACCCTGCTGTCTTTCAGCTTCTCTAATTCGGGTACGTCCCATTGGACGAATTTCATTGCTATCTGCTGCATCGCTCTTGTATTTAATCGTAAATAATCACTTCATCACGATACTCGACCACCTCTTTGCCACTACTAAGACGCACCACTATTTTATTGCCGAAGTCGCCGACAACTGTTCCCTCAGAGTAGCCTTTATAGGGGGTAAGCAAGGTGCAGTGCGCACCTATAATTTCGCTATTTTCTTCGTATTCGTACATAAGTCATGTCATTTTACGGTTACAACTTGATATCCCATTTCCCCTGTGAGAAGATTCTGAAGCTCACGTATTCGTCTGTAAATTCGTAGGACAGAATTTTGATATAAGTTTTGTCTTTGGCTTCCAACGAAGCTATCAGTCTGTCGATTTCTTCTTCCGGATAAACCCAACGAGAGGTAAACTCCGCATCCACGCTATCGCTGTGTCTATTGACAAAGCCGTCGAAAGTGTCATCCAAGAATGCCTCTATCTTGTCGAGGTCTGCTTTGTTTTCCGTCCTTGCGTAGAAAATGTTTGTTGCATAGTTTGCCATAATCCTAAGTTTTAAGTTTTTTATTTTCCCTCTTTTAGCATTTCAGCTACTTTCGGGCTTGATTGAAAATTATGTCGCCTCAAAAGGTGT